>Ga0081540_1000085_pt1 | contig 68454 bp, 79 predicted proteins | sample TabmetS2T1R1_FD_71024 | JGI IMG/M metagenome (GOLD analysis project Ga0081540, IMG submission 71024) | Tabebuia heterophylla rhizosphere microbial communities from the University of Puerto Rico - S2T1R1 | ecosystem: Host-associated > Plants > Roots > Rhizosphere ...
GGCACGGACTGCGCACGTCGAAGCCGCGCGCCGGGCTCTCGCCATGCGCCGTGCGGTTCAGTTTCCTCCGCGTCCCCAGGCCGGAGATACGCCGAGCGAAGGCATGCATGCGCTGCCGAGTCGACGACGACGCACCATCGTTGCTCCGGCGAGGATCGGCAGCGTGTCGCAAGCGACAAGAAATGCTCAAGCGGCGCGCGACGCCGCTCGAGCTCGGCAATGATGTCGTGCTGAGCGACACCGAATGAAGCCCAGTGAGCGTCGTCACGGGCGGCTGTGCGCGGCTCGATCCGAACCGCGCCATGCTCGACCCGCGCCTCGCCAATCGTGTCGGGCGGCCGGCGAATGAATAGAGACGACGCCGGGTGCGCGGCGCCGTCTCGAGCGTCGCCTGAGCGCTACGCTGCGCCCTTGAGGCGCTTGTTGCACTCGCTGTAGTACCCGCCGCCCTTCTGGATCCAGTTCAGTCCGCCATTGGCGTTGTTCGCCTTGTTGGCGTTGTACTGGTCGAGGCAGGTGTGCATGCGCGCCTTGCCGGCCGACTCGGTCGAATATTTCGACGACACGGCGCTCGGGAACACCGCGTCGCCGGCTGCGGCGGGAGCGGCTGCGGGCTTCGGCGCCGGCGCGGTCTTCGCCTGCCTGGCCGTTGCGGGCGCGGGAGCAGTCGGCGCAGGCGCAGCCGCAGGCGTCGTGGCCGGCGCGGCCGACGCATCGGCGCCGCATTCCGCCTTGCGGAAGTCGTTCCACTTCATGCCGTTGAGCGTGCCGGCGGTTTGCGCGGCTTTGTACTTGGCGCTGCACTCTTTCATGGTCAGCGCGGCAGCCGGCGAAGCGGAGCCGGCGATGGCGAGCATCAGCGCGCTGCAGAGAAAAGCAGACCGAATGGACATGACGAACCTCCTTGATTCGCGGCCTTGTGCGAACCGGTCGTCACCCCCTGAACCCCGGCCGCCACGATTATACCGCGTCGGTACAGCGGCAAAAAGCCGGTCGGGGCACAGGCGGACGGAGCCCGGTCGCACCGATCGCCGGCCTGCCGCTGGCCGCCGACATCTATCACGCAGTGGTGATCGTGCTGGCCCTGGGTTCGCTGCTGGCCATGTGGCGCTCCGGCTGATGGACCGGGGAGTCCTGACCCTCGCGAGGTCGGTTGACCGCGTTCTCGTGCGCGGCTTTCCACCGCGCCACGACGTCGGCGATCACCTGCGTCGAGTCGAGCGCCGTCTGGTTCAATTGTGCGTAGCCGCCAATCTCGCGCTGGACGCGCTCGCTCTCGCTGCACAGGTGCTCGCGCAGCGCCTGCAGCTCGGCGATCACCTTGTCGATCTCCTCGGTCGATGTCGTCGCCACGCGCTGCACGACAAGACTGACGCCGGTCGTCATTCGATGGCTCCTCTGGTTGGGCAAACTCTGGTGCAGGTTGGTTACGTAGCGCCGCAAGACGTCGCGGATGGCGCCCTCGATACCCGTGTTGCGCCGGTCATCGATGGCGCCCAACTCTCCCGGTCCGAATATTCTCACCGTCTCCCTCCTGTGCCGGAAGGGCATGCGAATTTTCAAACGGAACTCGTCGTCAGGCGGGTGCTCTCCAGCAGAGGCGATCGCAGATCGCCCCGGGCGGTGCGCGGCGTTCGACACGGTGAGACGAGGGAGCGTCGCGATTCGGTCGCGAATGTGGCGCCGGAGAACGACGTCCCCGATATCAACCGAAGGCGACTGCCCACGCCGAACTTTTTCAAGCGTTGGAGCGTTGAGACGCCGATCAGAGCGGCCGATAATGCGGTGTCCTCGCAGGAGAGGTGTCATGACCATCGTCTTCCGCGCGCTCGCATCGCTCGTCGTCGTCCTGACCATGGGGGCCTCCGTGCACGCACAGGAACATCCGACCTACGGGCCCGAGCTCGAAGGGTTCGACTATCCGTTCGAGGTCGCGCGCTACGCGTTCAAGTCACAGGGCATGGACGTCGCCATGGCCTACATGGACGTGAAGCCGCGCGGCACGGCGAATGGCCGCACCGCGGTGCTGCTGCACGGACGCAACTTCTGCGCGGCCACCTGGGAGCAGACCATCACGGTGCTGAGCACCGCCGGCTACCGCGTCATCGCGCCCGACCAGATCGGCTTCTGCAAATCGACCAAGCCGGTCGGCTATCAGTTCAGCATCCAGCAGCTGGCGACCAACACGCACGCGCTCATCGCCTCGCTCGGCGTGACGCGCGCGACGGTGATTGGCCATTCGTTCGGCGGCATGACCGGCATCCGTTACGCGCTGATGTTTCCCGAGGCGGTCGAGCGGCTGGTTCTGGTCAATCCGATCGGCCTCGAGGACTGGCAGGCGGAGGGCGTGCCGTTCATCGATCTCGACAAGCAACTCGAGATCGAGAAGGCGACCACGTTCGAAACGGTCAAGCGCTACCAGCAGCAGATCTACTACGCCGGGCAGTGGAAGCCCGAGTACGACAAATGGGTGGCGATGAGCGCCGGCATGTATCGCGGGCCGGGCGGTGACATCGTTGCGCGGGTGCAGGCGCGCATCGCCGAGATGGCGTTCACCCAGCCGGTGGTGCATGAGCTCGAGCGGCTGCGCGTGCCGACGCTGCTCATGATCGGCCAGCTCGACCGCACCGCGCTCGGCGCCAACCGTGCGGCGCCGGAGGTGGCGAAGCGGCTCGGCAATTATCCCGAGCTCGGTCGCGCCGCCGCGCGGCGCATTCCGCAGGCGACGCTGGTCGCGTTCGCCGATCTCGGCCACGCGCCGCAGATCTCGGCGCCGGACCGTTTCCACGAGGCATTGTTGAAGGGGCTGGCGCCGTAGCTTGGTGGGCACACGGGCGGCAGATCGTGCCGCCCGCGGCCGCGACGCCGATCAGACGGCCCGCAGATTGTCCGCCGAGGTCTTGCCGGTCCTGCGATCGGACACGAGGTCGAACTGGATCTTTTGACCTTCGTTGAGATTGTGCATTCCGGCGCGCTCGACCGCACTGATGTGCACGAACACATCCTTGCTGCCGTCATCCGGTTGGATGAAGCCGTAGCCTTTCTGACCGTTGAACCACTTGACGGTTCCTTGCGACATGAGAGCTTCCTGTGGTGCGTGTGAACGCGGCCGCACGATGCAGCTGCGTCAGGCTCGAATTTTGGATGAAGGTCGTCAGTCCGACGCGCGAAGCGCGCGACGAGGCCACGTCGTTCGGCCGAAACTCGATGCGACGGACATTGTTGCATGAATGTGCGCGCGATACGGCGCGTTCGTGTCTGTTCCAAGGCAGGGAGGACTGCGCCGGCGCTAATGCCGTGTGCCGTCGGCCAGGTTGTTCATGCGCAATTCGATCTCGATGCGATCCGCCGCGATCGAGTGTTCGGCGGCGAGGGCCCCGAGCCACGCGGACGCCTCCTCAAAGGTGTCCGCCATTTTCTCGCCGTGCGCGAGGTCGTGCCGTGCCGTGTCGCAAAGGGTGACCTGCAGCAGGTAGCCTTCATCGGCTTCACTGATACAGGCACGCAGATAGGTATACTGCGGGAGTTCTGCTTTCGACTTGACGGAAAACGTACCGGATCGCATGGGGGCGGCCTCTATTCCGGTTTGCGCCAAAGCGGAGGCGCGCCGGCTGGCGCGTCGACGCGGAACCGCCTGGTCGCGGCAATCAAAACAGTCCGACGAGGATCGCGCCGATCAGGACGAACGCGGCCAGAATGCAGACCCTGTTCAGATAGAAAGCCGTCGTTGCTGTCACTTTCAGCTCCGCGCGGTTACCCGGGTTGCGCGTCGGCGCCCGGCACATGACTCGAGACCGCCGTCGCCTCATATGGTGACGGGGGCGCGTGTAGCGAGTTCTGTCTCCGACGCGTCGCAAGACGACGATCTGGCTCGCGTCGTGGTATCCTGCGGCCGATCGCGGAGCGGACGCGTCAGGCCGCCTGGTTCTGCCGCACTGTTTCGTTCGCCAAGGTGTCGGCAAGCTCGAACAACCCATTCTCGGCGTCCTCGTTTTCGTCGAGAATCTCGTCGATCAGCACGACGCAAGCGCTCATGCCGAGCGCCTGTGCCCAGATGCGCAGCGCGTCGTAGCGTGCGATCTCGTAATGCAGTGCCGCCTGCGCGGCTGCGACCAGGCCCGGATCGAGCGCGGCGGAGCCCTCGTAATCCTCGATGATCGCCTGGGCCTCGTCGAGGATGGCGACGATCGCCGGACCGGTCCTGGCTTGCGGCTTCCTGCCTGCAGCGGCGAACATCTTCTCGAGCCGCGAAAGCTGGTGCTCGACCTCGCGCTGGTGCCGTTCGAATGCGGCCTTGAGCTCGGCGTTGCGCGCCGCCTTCGTCATTTTCGGCAATGCCGCGAGCTTCTTCTTCGCAACGAAATACATGTCCCTGAGCCCGTCGTGAAAGAGCTCGTCCAGTGGTTTCGTCTGTTTGGCCATTGGGCGTCCTGCGTGCGAGTGTCGCGTGAGCGGTAAGTCCACCGAGGGCGGTGCGCGGCGCCGATCATCCTGCCGAGGCACCGCAGGATCTTTCACAAGACCGATGCGCTCGGCTTCCGGGATTTCGCCGGCTGCGACGTCGCCGCGACCCTCAGAAGAAGTTCGTAAAATTGAAGACGTAGAGAAAGGCGATGAACAGCAGTACCAGGAGGCCCAGAAAGGCGTTCAGTCCGTAAGGACCGACAAGTCTGGCCATCAATGTTGGGTTCATGGCGCTCCGCCTCGCGGTCTGATCAACCGTGCAGGGTGACGACGGCGAGAGGTGTCCAGATCAGCGGACAGGCCGGTGTTGCCGAGAGCGACCACGGCTCGACCCTACGACCAAACCCCTGGGATGTCCAAGTAATTACGAAAGCGCCGCGCGTTGCGCGATTTTATTCGCGGCCGCGACTGTTTTTCGTGCATTTCAATCGCCATATTCATGCAATGTTTTGAATGATCGCGTTCAAGAGCTTGTTTTCTCTCATGGTTGGAGGATTCCGTGACGGACCCGATCCTGCGGCATCGCGTGCGATGAGCGACGAGGGCACGTCCGCGAGCTTCGACTACAGCCGCGAAGCAGAGCTGTTTCCGACCCGAAATCGAAAGTCCCGGCGTACGACGATGGGTTACAAACGATTTGCGCGAGCCACCGACGCGATCCGCTTCGCCATCGAGGACCTTCCGCCTCACCTGCTGCTTGGCGCGTATCTGCAGGTCGATGACGATCGCTTCGACGCCGACGGAATCCGGCGATTGTACGAAAGTGCGGAGTATCCCTTGTCCCGCAGCATGACCAGCCGGAACGCAGCCAGCTCCGGCGAGACGTCCGGGCCGGAGACGCGCGTCGATGACGGACCACACGATCGATCTTGATCAGCACCGCGGCATGGCGGCGCAGAAGGCGACCGAGCTGCGCCGCCTTCGCGCGGATGTCGAAGCGGACGCGCAGACGTTGCGCGCACGGCAGCGGGAGCTGGAGGCACAGCTGATCGCCACGCCGGCGGGAAGCTGGTCCGAAGCGGCCGAGAAGGTCCGCTATCTGCTCGGCTTGTTCGCCGCCACGCCGGCGGCACAAGATCCGCGTCGCCAACAGCTGATCGCGAACGTGCTCGAGGACTTCCGATCCCTGGCCCGCAAGGACAAGAACGATCTGACCGATTAGCGCCATCCGGACATGGATGATGCCGGTTTCCCGCCTGCGAAGCGCGTGGCACAACGTGCCGCGTGGCGCAGTGCTCGGGGGCGCAGGTGCCGAACGATATCAACGGAGAAGGGCATGGCCGATATCGCGGGGCTGCAGGTCGTCGGATTCGTGAAGGGCGGCTCGGCGAATAACGGCCGCGACGTTGCATTCACCCTGAGGGTCTCGAACGGATATCGGGAGCAGGACGTCACGTTCTTCGTCGCGGAAGACCAGCTCTCGATCATGCTGGCCCATCTGATCACCTATGGCGGAATGGCGCAGGAGACGCGGCTGGCGCAGGCTGCTGCGAACGATACGGATCGCACGTTCGCCAGTGGTCACGCGCTGGGTCTCGTCAACGCACTTCCCGGAAGGTCGGTCGTCGATCCTTCAATGGCGCTGCTGACCCTGCAGTTCGACGGCGGCCAAGGCCGGCACCTGAATGTCTATTGTGCGACGGACATGCAGGGCCTCGGCCGATTGGCTAGCGCATGTGAACAATCGGCCGGGCTGCTACAGCCGGCGAACGGTTCGCAGTGACGCTGACGGTCGATCGGCGGGCGGGGCGGCCAGGCATCGAGTCGCTCCGAAAGGCTTTGCAACGCTTCGCGCAGGCGGGAACCGGGTATCCAGTTTTCGGGTGTCGTCGTTCCGACACTCGCTTCATCATCGCGAAGAGTCCTGCTGAACACGCTGGGCATTCAACAATGCCATCATCGCCAGCTCGAAATCGTCGCCGGGTCGGGGCTGGCATCAACACTGGAATAAAGTTTGCCGGTGTCCTTCAATTCTGAAGTTCGCTCCTGGGCGTGCTGCAAAGCAGGCAAGAGTGTCGCGAGGTCACCCATGCGCTTCATATGCGGACATGCCATCATGCTCACGCTCGCGATGGTCATCGCGTCGCAGTCGGCGGCGCAGAATCGGCAGCCGCCGTCTGACGATCGCGCAGCGGGGCCAAACGCAGCGGAGCCCGCAACTGCGACGTCCACGGGAAAGGAACGGCTCAGCAACAAGTGGATGGACGAGCAGCGGATCGACAATTGCAAGGTCCCGCTCGACAAGCGGGGAGCCAAGCCGCGGCCGGACGCCTGCGCCGATGCTCCGGCTCGCAGGTAGGTTCCTGCGCGGTTGATCTCACGCAATGCAATCGTCGCGATGCGGCACATTGTCGATGCGCGTCCGCGGTGTACCGAGCGGGCGCGGGCGCCCCAGGCCGAACGGTTGGATGCTGCTGCTGCGACCGGGGCGCCTCAGCCTTTCGTCATGCCGCTGGACAAGAGGCTAGGGCGTGTACTCATTAACGGCCAGATCGAACGTCCGCTTTCGGAGCAAACCGGAAGACATTTGCTCAGCGCGCGACTTACCGGTTTTGACCCGAAGCGGACATTGACGGAACAAATCGGCACCGGACCGCCAAGTGTGAATACGCTCACATACAGCCTGACCCGAGCGCGGTAGTTGTTCGGTGCAAAGCGGACAACATCTGCTTTGGACAAGCTGTTCCGCTGCTGACCCATTCCGGAAATGAGTCACGGGTTTTTGCAACGATGCACAGTGCTAGCTCGTGATACTTAGCCTTGGGGTAAGCCCCATGAGGCGGCGGGAATTCATCGCGCTTCTCGGCAGCTCGGCAGTCGCGTGGCCGCTCGCGGCGCGCGCGCAACAATCATCGCCGGCCCTTGTCGGCGTGCTCAATGCGTCAGCCGCCACGACCTTCCCAAAGGAGCTTGACACGCTTCGCGGTGCCTTGCGCGACCTTGGCCATGTCGAGGGCCGCAATGTTCGGTTCGAGTACCGTTTCGCCGACGGTGACCTCGACCGCCTTCCCGGCCTTGCAGCCCAACTGGTCGGACTCAATCCAAACGTCATCGTCTCCTTTCCGCTGCCGACCACCTTGGCGCTTGCCAAAGCTACGAGCACGATCCCGATCGTGATGGCATCAGGTGCAGACCCCGTCGGCTTTGGGTTGGCGAAGAGCCTTTCGCATCCGGGCGGCAACGTCACCGGATTGACCAATTTCGCTGAGGAACTGGCCTCCAAGCAGATTGATCTCATGCGCGAATTGCTGCCGCGCTTGGCGCGCTTAGCCGCGCTGGTCAACGTGACAAACCCCCTGCACGTGCCACAATGGCGCGAGACCCAGGCAGCGGCTGCCCAGGCAGCCGTCGTCTTGGTGCCGTTCGAATTCCGCAGCCCTGATGAGTTCGAGGCCGCCTTTGCGACGTTCAGTCGGGAACGGGCCGATGCGCTGCTTGTTCCGCCCGACGTGACCTTCAGTACCCACAGCCGGCGCATCGCGAATCTCGCGACAGGTGCGCGATTGCCAACAATATTTTTCACCCGTCTGGCAGCTGAAAACGGTGGTTTGATGAGCTACGGTCCCAACCGGCTCGAGAACTATCGCCGTGCGGCGATCTATGTGGATAAGATTCTCAAGGGCGCAAAACCGCAGGACCTTCCGATTGAGCGGCCGACCAAGATCGAGCTGGTTATCAATCTTAAGACCGCCAAGGCGCTTGGCATCGAGATGCCGGCGACGCTGCTCGCTCGTGCCCATGAGGTCATCGAATAGGCTGCAATTTGCTGCGTTGCATATGTCGCCTTGTGGCCCTCCTCGGACCTAGCTTGATGTCCGGCTTGAGTCCGGAACGCGGTCCAGAGCGGAAGTTATTTCGGCCGGTCCGCTTATCGCGAATATGAGTACACGCCCTAGTTTGTTTGTGCCGGCGTTGATGCGACCTTGAGGCCGGGCTGGCCGGCGCGTTCGATCGCTTGCTGCACCATTCCTGAGGCCTTGGCCTGTTCGATGAACTCGCTGACGTAGGCGAGTCGTCCGGCTTGGCCCTTCGGCACCGCGATGCCGAGAAGGTTGCCCCCGTAGTGTTCGTCCAGCACCCGCGAGCCGGGGAGCTTTGACGAATACGCCAACAGCACAGTCCGGACCGACGCAAACGCATCCGCTTGCCCCGTGCGCAGCAGCTCGAATGTCGGATCGGGAGTTGCCGCATAGACCAGTTGGGCGTGCTTGAGCATGCGGCTCAAGGTCATCGTCGAGGCGTGATCGCGCACGGCCGCGATGCGTAGGCCGGGCCGATCCGCATCCGCAATGCGCTGGATCGAGGAGCCCGCGGGCACCAGGAAGGTGTAGTCGAGCTGGAGAATGGGAGGCGAGAACTCAACACCGGTCCGCGACGGGTCCGGTCCCATGAATCCCATGTCACACCCGCCCGAGGTCAGGCACGTCAACATCTCGGGTACGGTCGGATGTCCGACCGGCACAATCTCAGCACCAATCCGCGCTCCAAGTGCGCGAGCGATGTCGAGAAGAGCGATCCCGACCGACGCTGCCCTCAGCTCACCGGTTTGGGGATCCTTCGTGTACATGACAGAGTGCACGCCGACCCGGATCTTGCCGGCCTGCACGAGATCGGCGACGCGAGGGTCGATGACCTGCTGTGCCGGCGCAAGGCCTGCCAGGATGGCGGTGAACGTGATGGCGAGAAGCAACGTCCTCATGGGCGCCTCCCACGGATCCGCCAGGCGCTGCACGCGAATGCGTGCACATGCTGGCGCAAGCTGCGACATCAGTCGGCGTATTTTTGATAGCAATCGGGACAAGCTCAGCTTGCCCGTGTCTTAGGCTACGCCGTTCAAGATCCTTGTGCCAGCGCTCAGCTCGTCCTCAGCCGTGCTGCAGAAACTCGTCGAGCGTCTGAGCAGATGGCAGCGCGAAGCCTGACTGCGGGATGCGGCTTGCGACCGCAACGCCGAGGCGCTTCAGCTTGACCGCCATCTCAGCGGCCTTGATCACCACCGTCACGCCGTTGACGATCGGGGCGCCGTCCACATTGGCGTCCGGCTCCTTGCCGAACAACATCATCGGAATGCCCCCCGTCGGCACGATGACATCGGCACCTTCGTCGATGAGGCAACGGGCCTCGCGCTCGAAGATGGCCCTGAGCTCCGATTTTTTTGCGGGCGATGTGAACGCCTCCATGTAGTCGCTCATGCTGGCTTGCATCGCGCGGATTCCGGCGATCCGTTGTTGCAGCCCATAGCGGCGAACCTGCTCGTGATGGGTCGGTATGAAGGCGGGGTTGATCGCGATCAGGCCGAGCCTGCGGCCCATGGTGCAGGCATGGTGCAAGCTCGCTTCACCGAGGCCGAGCACCGGTATCTTCACCGCCGCCCTCGCGTCGTAGAGGCCGACGTCCTGGAAATGGTTCATGAAGAAAGCATCGTAGCCGTCCCGCTCGGCCTGGATGGCGCCGCGCACCACCGCGCGTGCGACACGGAATTCCGACAACGCGTGCACCGTCGTCACCGAGGGCGTCAGGGTGTTGAATTCGATCGTGACGCCGGGATCGGTGCAGGCCTGCATGTGCGGCAACAGCTCCGCCAGGTAATTGCGGTGGCCGACCTGGTCGGTGGCGCCCTGCGCCCAGATGCGGCATGTCTTCGTTGCGTCCAATTTGTCCTCCAGCGCCAAGGCAAGCGGCTTGGCTATTTCAGGCGCTTCGCTGCATCGTCCAGTAAGGTCAGGTCGGAATACTTGTTTACATCGGTATCGGCATTGATCAGTCCGAGCTCCTTGATGAGCGCGACATTGCGCTGGAGCGCGACGAGGTCCGGACGCATGCCGGGCACGTGATGGTAATCCTGCCGGGTGAACACCCAGCCGAGCCGCTCGGGCGGCTGCCTGGTCAGGCGCGAGCCGATCGCCACGACCTCCGCGTGGTTCGCCGGATCGAGAAACCAGGCGGTGATACGCAGCGTGTCCTCCATGAAATCCACCATCGCGGCGCGGTTCTTGTCGATGAAGGACTGCCGCGCGCACCAGAACAGGAGCTGCGTCAGGCCCATGACATCGCGGTTGTAGAACAGCGGCCTGGCGATACGGCGCAGCTCCGGATCGAACGAGAACGGCACGACGAGCGGAACCAGATCGGCTTTCTTCTCGGCGAGCATGGCGCGCATGGCCGGCAACGGCGCCTCGACCATGACGTAGTCGCGCTTCTGCTCGAGGCCTACGCGACGCAGCATGCTGCGCATCGCGACGTCGACGGCCGAGCCGCCGGCATTGGTCGCAATCACGCGCCCCTTCATGTCCTCGAGGCGCTTCACCGGCCCGTCGGCGAGCACCATGTATTCCTGCGAGTAGTAGTCCGGAACGCCGTCCTGGAGCTCATCGGCGATGACCCGCAGGTCGGCGAGGCCCGCGTTGTGGATCGCGATCGGCAATGTGGAGAAGGCGAGGTTGGCGATTTCCAGCTCATTGTTGGCGAGCGCCGTGATCATCTGCGGCGTTCCGGCGTAGCGGACAGGCTCGAGGATGTAGCTCTGCCCCATGTGCCGGGCGAGCTCCTTTTTCTCCATCAGCAACGACGCCCAATTGGAGAGCGGCGCGATCCAGGAGACGCGGATCTTGACCGGCTCGGCATTCGATGCGCCCTGCGCCAGAAGTGAAATTGCGGCAACGAGGCCAATCAGCCAAGACCGTACCAGCCACATGTGTCCCTCCCTGCGCACGACCGGCTGCGTCCGGTTCGCGGATCGGACGCACGATGCGCCCCAGCCAGTGTACCGACGTATAGCCTCGAGCATACCAGCGTAGGGCTGGTCGGAGTCCGCTCCAACCCTCGATACTTTCGCGTCCGTTCGCATCCGCAATCCGACGCGTCGGCCCGCCCGCCGCAACAGCCAGCCGCCGTTTTCCGTCCAGGACAGGAGATCGAGCGATGTACGCGCTCATCATCGTCATCGGGATGCTGTCGCCGGCCACCAGCTCGGTGGTTCCCGTCGGCGTCACGTCCCAGATCGTTGGCAAATTCGAGAACCTGGACCAGTGCCAGGCCGCGGCCGCCAGACCGATCGTCGGCGGCGCCGTCAGCGACTTGAGCCTCACCAGAGGCGTCTATTGGTATTGCGTCCACACCGGCGAGAAATGACGCGCGCCGCGCCGCGAGCCAGGCCGGCGCCATCGCGTCGTTCATCGCATCTGATCGTAGGCGTCGGCGAGGAAGTGATCGAACCCTTCGATGCGGATCAGACCGAGCCGCGGATATTCCATGTCGGTGATGACGTAGAGCGTGACCGCGAGGGTTGCGGCGAACACCACCATGTGGATCCAGCTGCGCATCTTGGCGGCGGCCATGCCGAAGCCGGCCAGCAGCGAGCCGCCGAGCCCGAGGCCGTAGAGCAGGACGTAGATGATCTGCGGCGGATGCTTCTCGGCGGCTCCGGTGCGCAGGCGCGCGACGTCGAAGCCATTGCCCAGCGCCGTCATCGAGAACCCGCAGGCCGGCCGGAAGTCGCTCTGCGGACAGGCCGCCACCACCGCGTCCCAGAGCCCGGACTTCAGCGCGGCGATCTTGACCTGCTGCTCGCGCGGCCAGACCTCCGCGTCCTCCCACACCGAGAAATCGTGCGGCATGCGATAGAGATCGATCCGCGCGCGGACATAGTCCCTCAGCCGCTCGCGCAGGCCGGACGCAACCTCGGCTTCGAACAGTCCGAGGCGGTCATAGGCGGTGGCGACGGCGGACGCCTCCTGGACGACGAGCTGCCGGCGCTCGTCGTAGCGCTGGAGCGCGCCGGAGACCGTGAAGGCCACCAGCAGGCCGATCAGGGCAAACACGGCGCCTTCGATGGTCGAGAGTCCGGCCATGCTCTCGGCGCCCTGCTTGCTCAGGTAGCGCAGGCCGAGACGCCGGCCGAGGTTCAGCAGCGCGAGCGAGCCGGCGAAGAATGCCGCCGTGATCCCGAGGGCAAACAGAACAAAGGTCATGCGCGCGGGCGAGGGCCGTTGTGGGACGCTGATGGATATTTCAACGGGACTAGCCCGAGCCGCCGCCCTGGCCGCGCTCGAGACGGCGCCGCATTGCGCGCAGCCTTCGCGTCTCCTCGTCGACCGTCTCGATCTTATCGTCGAGCTGTGTCCTCCGCGTTTTTGCCGGCTCATCGGCGCGGCGCAGCTTGTCGAGCACCTTTCCGACGGAGAGCTTGGTCGTTTCAGCCATGGCAGGTCCTCCGGTGTCGATCGTCCTCCGTTCAGCCCCCATCAAGCGACGATCCGCGACGAGCGCCATTATGCTTAGGTTTAGGAGTGCTTGGCCTGGCGCCACACCCCGGCCGGACGTGCACCGGGCCGGCCGTCACGGTTCCCGCTCGGCCGCGGCCTCCAGCGCCTTCTCGTTGCGCGCGATCAGCACCGCGATCGCCACGACGAGCGCGGCAGCCGCGATCGCGAGAGCGACCGTGGTTGTCCTCGATACTTGCATGATCTCGTGGCCGAACAGGTAGCCCGCGAGCGCGATGGCCGGCGCCCAGACCGCCGCGCCGGCGATCGTGCCGATGAGAAAACGCCTAACCGGCATGCGGTTGGCGCCGGCGAGTACCGCAACCACGCTGCGCGCGAGCGGCAGGAAGCGGGCGCCGACCAGGATGAAAATGCCGTAGCGCCGGAACAGGTATTGGCCGATCTTCAGCCGGGCCTCGGTCAGCCCGATGTAGGCGCCGTAGCGGTGGAGCAGCCGGAATCCGAGCGCGCGGCCGATGCCGTAGCCGATCATGTTGCCGACGACGGCGCCGCCGGCGCCCGCGGCGATCACCGCCCAGATGCTCGGTCCGCGCGCGGTGCCGGCGAGAATTCCGGCGGTGACCAGGCTGGTCTCGCCGGGGACCGGCAGGCCGGCGGATTCGAGCGCGATCACCGCGGCGACCAGCCACGCGCCGTAGACGTGCAACAGATGGGACATCGCGCGGCTTTCGGTCCTCGATCACATGGTCATCGCACGTGATCGCAGACACCGGAGCGCGTCAAGCGCGTAGGGTGGGCAAAATCGTCTGGCGAAACTTCACGCGTGGGCACGGCGCGCGCACGATTTTGCCCACGCGGTTAGTGCGGAGCAGGCGCGCCTTTGCCCACCCTACGCGGCAAGCGATCAGGACCCCGGTCCGGCGAACTTGTAGTTCACGCCGACGCGCAGGATATGGTCGGTGATCTGCGAGCTGAAGCTGGTGACCAGCTGGCCGCCGGTCGCGGTCACGACCGGCGTGACGAACGCGCCCGACACGGTGCCGAGGTCGATGTACAGATACTCGATCTTGGCGGTCCAGCGCCCGGCGATCAGGCCTTCGAGGCCGGTGCCGATGGTCCAGCCGACCTTGGTCGTGCTGCTGCCGAACACGCCGGATACCGGCGTCAGGGTGAACGGGTTGGTGCCGTCGGTGCCGCCGATGATGGTGCCGTTCACCGCCAGCGTGGAGTCGACGCGACCATAGGCGAGGCCGCCGGTCGCGTAGAAGAGCAGCGTCGGCGTGACGGTGTAGCCGACGCGCCCGCGCACGGTGCCGAACCAGTCGAGCTCCTGGCTGAGATTGCTGGTGACCGGAAACGCCGCGATGTCGAACGGACGCGTGTCGCCGAGCTTGCTGCGGGTGCACGCGCCGTTGACCACGAACGGCGCTGCCGGCAGAAGCGCGCCGCCCGGACAGACGCCGCCGCCGCTGCCGTCCTGGCCGGTGCCCTGGATATCGGCCTCAACGCCGAACACCCAGGTATTGACCTGCCAGTTGTAGCCGATCTGGCCGCCGCCGAGCACGCCGTTGAGGCTGAACGAGTCGCCGCTCGTCGCGCGCACCGCGCCGCTGGTCTCGGCAAAGCCGAACGTCGAGTCCGAATTGCCCCAGCTGTAGCCGAGGTTGACGCCGACGTACCAGCCGCTCCACGGCGACACCGGGATCGGCGCCTGCATGTAGAGCGCGTCTTTCTTCTTGGTGGTCGGCTGCAGGTCGCGCGCGATCGCGGGCGTCGAAACCATTGCCAGCAACGCGAGGCTTCCGATCAGAAGCTTCTGCATGACAAGTCCTCCGTGGGGGCGGCGGATCGCAGTCTTCGTGACCGAACCATAGCAGAGCCGCGGCGGGCCGGTGTCACCGGCTGGCCACATTGCGTCGAATTCGTGTGGATTGTGGCGCGGATGTCCCTCCCGATCGGGGGAGGCGCGGCCGCGCGGCGTTGCGCCACGACAGCCGATGCGTGTCAAAGTTGCAGCCGGCTTGGAGCGCGGCGCATGTTGTTCTCCGCGCTCCAAGCCAGATCGCGTGCGCAGCGGACGCGATCACGCGTGCCGGACAGTCACTGACAGGGACGGTCGATCCGCGGATTGCAGAGCGGACCGTAGTAGGAGTCGACCGGGACGAAGCTGTGCTGGACGATGTTCCGGGTCGGATAGTACTCGTAGCCCGAGGCGCCATAGCCGCCGCCGGCAGGACGATAGACGCCGCCGGCGAAGGTGCCGCCGTCATAGCTGCCGCCGGCATCGTTGTAGATGGCGCGATCGCCGGTCACAGCCCGATGAGTGTTGCGCGATGCCGCGGAGGCATCCTGCGTGGCGGCTGCGGTGACGAGCGCGACGGACAGTGAAACGAACCATATGCGTTTCATGATGATCTCCTGTCGATCCGACCGACACCGTGCCAACACCGGTCGGCGGTCGCATCTCAGGCGATTGGCCTCGGGCGCGCCATTGTCCAAGGGGATGTGGTGTCGATACCCGGGTATCGGTTCGGAGCACGCGCGTCTCAGGCGTGCGACATGAGTCCAAGAAAGTTGGCTTGAACGGCCGCCGGTTCTGCGTGATGAAACGGCGTCTCGTTCCGGCACACCAGCCGGCTCGCATCGCGCGACGCCGCAGACGCGTGGCAGTTCCGACCGCCTTGGTTTGGTCACACCGCAATGGTCGCCTGTCGTGGTTTCCTCGTTGCGTGCGGCGGTATGTATGGCGTCCAGCTTGAACCGTGACGACGTGATCAGTCTTCCCCGATCGGAATGGCGGCAGCTGACGGGAGCGGAGGAAGCTCTCCCCCCGGTCGCGCCCGCGACCGGCTCCGATCCCGCGTCCGCGTTCGACCGGTCCGATGCGCTGCCGGACTCTCCCGAGACGTATCGGAGCAGACCGCGATATCGCCGGCGCCCGCTGCGTGCGCTCGTGCGCTACGCCGTGGCGGCCGGCTTCGGTGTCGTCGCAACGCTGGCGTGGCAGTCGAATGCCGAGACGGCGAAGCTCACCGCGGCGATCGCGGAGATCTGGGGCGCTTACGGTGAGCCTGCGCAGCAGCGCGTGTCGGCCTGGCTTCCGAACGTCTGGATGAATCCGCCGTCCGCCGCCGCGCCGCAAGGCCAGCCGACCGACGCGGCGGCCGAGCAGGCGCAACCGCAGGCACCGATCGCCGAGCGTGCCGACGCCGGCCAGCCCGCCGAGCGTACCGACCCGGGCCAGGCGGCCGAGCGTCAGGACCGGGAAGTGCTCGCCAGCGAGCTCGCCGGCCTGCGAAAGGCGATCGAGCGGATCGCCGCCAACCAGGATCGAATGGGGCGCGAGCTCGCCAAGCTGCAGACATCCGAGCCCGGCGCGCGGCAGACGGTCATGAGCGCGGTCTCGGGTCCGAGTCCGCGCCCGGCGCCAGGTCAGGCGCCAAGTCAGGTGCAAAGTCCGGCGCCGGGTCCGTCGCATGCGGCGTCGGCGCAGTCGCGAAGACCAGCCCCGCCGCCGGTCGCGGCGTCGGTGCCGCCTGCTCCTGCGCCCGCGCCGCCTCCGGCGCCGCCGCGTGTCCAGGCGATCGCCGCGCCGCTGGATTGATCATCCGCAAGCTTTTGTCTTGACCAGGCGCTAACCGCCGGCGCTTTCGACCTGGGCCTTCGGCAGCTTCGGCACGTCGAACAGCAGGCGCACCTCGCGCGAGCCGCAGCGCGGACACTTCAACCGGCTCGCCAGCTGGTCGAGCGGGAACGGCCGTCCGCGCGTCCAGATCAGGGTGCGCAGGTCGAGCGCCCAGCTTTCATGACACTCGCGCGTGGACTTCATCACCTCGCGCTTGCCGCCGGCGCAGCGCGCGGTGATACCCCAGCCGTTGTCGAAGGCTTCACCAAGGGTTTCTACCGCCACGTCTCGTCTCTATCGCCACGTCTCGACCGTCGTCGTCATTCCGTCACCCCGCCGGGCGCAGGCGCCCGCGCGCAAATCCCGGCGAGACCAGCTCGCCCACGCGGTCGAGCTCGCTCTCGAGATAGGCATTCGCCACCAGCGCGCATTTGAGCGCGACGCGCACGTCGCCGTCGCAGGCCGCGATCACCATGTCGGCCGCCGCCTCGATCCCGCCGGCGTCGTCGCTCCCGGCCGCCTGCGCCGCGATCGTGTGTTGCGTCGCCGCCTCGAGCCGCGCCGCCTTCAGGTTGCGCAGCTCGCTCGTCAGGCTGCGGTTCGAACGGATCAGCAGCACCACGGCCTTGTGCGGATCGCGCTCCGCGTAGGTGGCGATGTAGTGCTCGGCGATCATCTCGTCGCTGATCGGACCCTGCGGTCCGCTGCCGGACGGCGTACTGGGCGGCGGCTTCGACATTTCGGCCCTCCGGATGGTTGCGGCGTCAAAAATTGTATAGGAACAAACAGAGAACAAAATCTTTTTGCTGTCAAGCTGACGTAGGTAAGGCGGTCACCTAGTGCTGGTACCGTTTCGCATGACGACGGCGCTCTACACCGAGGGTGACTACGCCAGGCTCAATCCGAGCTGGCATGTCGAGGATTCGCCGTGGAAGGCGCGACAGATCGCCGGGCTCCTTGCCGACCACACGCTCGCGCCGCACAGCGTCTGCGAGGTGGGCTGCGGCGCCGGCGCCGTGCTCGCCGCCCTGCAACCCGCGCTGCCGCACACGCGTTTCGTCGGCTACGACGTCTCGCCCGACGCCATCGCGATCGCCCGGCCGCGCAGCAACGAGATGCTGTCGTTCGTGCAGGGAAGCCCGATCCCGGCGGAGCCGTTCGATCTCATGCTGGCGATCGACGTGATCGAGCACATCGAGGACTATTTCGGATTCCTGCGCGCGATCGCGCCGCAGGCGCGGCGGCACATCTTTCACATTCCGCTCGAGATGCACGTCTCCGCGGTCGCCCGCGTGGCGCCGCTCATCGCGGCGCGGCGCGGCGTCGGACACCTGCATTACTTCTCGCGCGAGACCGCGCTCGCCGCGCTGCGCGAGACCGGCTACGCGGTGATTGCCGAGCGCTTCACCCATGGCGGCGCGGAGTTGCAGCAGAAACGGCTGCGGGCGCGGCTCGCCACGCTGCCGCGCGCCGTCGCGGGCGCGATCTCGCCCGGCCTCGCGGCGCGGTGGCTCGGCGGATTCTCGCTGCTGGTGCTGGCGACCGCCGACCGGAGCCTGGCGCCGGCTTGACGCGAATCGCGACGCGATCATTCTTTCCACCTAGGGAGTTTTCCGAACTGCACATCCGCGCGCTGATGATTTCTCTTGGGCCATGATCTCGCAGACCTACGACGACCTGCTTCACCTCGCGCGGCTGTGCTTCCTCCAGGCCCAGGACGCGCCGAACCTCGCCATCCGCGCCGAGTTCATCCGGCTCGCGCAGGACTATCAGCGCCGCGCCGCCGAGCTGAACGGCCAGCTCGCGCGCAAGACCGCCGACGTGGTGAACCTGGCGACGCGACGCTGACCGCGCAGCGCACCAACGCGACCGGTGGCATCACGTGGATCACGATGACGCCGTTGCAGGGCATGACGGCGCTGCTGAAGGCGTTCTACGACGAATGCGGGGATGGGAGTTGAGGCGAGTGCGTAGGGCGCAATAGCCATAAGGGCGTTCACGCCCGTCTTCGACGGGCTATGGCGTATTGCGCCTGTGAGATTCAGTCGGCGGAATAGGCTTCGCTATTCCGCCCTACGCAGCGCCCTCAGGATGAGGTCGGAGTTTGTTGCGTGTCAGGCCACGGAAGGCGTGACCTCTAAGCCCCCGTCTGGCACTTCTTCATGAAGCTCGTCTTCGCGGCGCCGGCCAGCTTCTTGCCGTCGGCGCTGACAGCCTTCGCCTCGCAGCTGTCCTTCATGCATTTCTTCATGAAGCTGGTCTTGGCCGCGCCGACGAGCGCTTTGCCGTCCTTGCCGACAGCCTTGGTTTCGCAGGTCTCCTGCGCGCTCGCCGAGCCGATCGCGAAAATCGCGAGAGTGGCAACGAGGATGAGGCGTTTCATAATGGCTTCCTCCAAACTTTGGATCCAGCAACGCCGCCCTGCAAACTGCACCATGGTTCCCGAAGCCCGTCAATGCGTGCCGGCGAGCGGCGCACAGCTTCCGTTGAGGAGGAGGAGCACCACGACGACGGCAACGACGATGATTTCCGCGGCGGACATGTGCGGGACCTCGCGGCCGGGCTCAGTCGACATCGCGAGCGGCGGCTGCCTTACGTCAGGAGCTGGCCGCAGGATCAACCGGCCGCCGCAGCCGTCGTTCCGGATGTGACAAACCAGCCCACCGCCTCGCACGTGTGAGGCCTCTCACATGCCGGCGCCACGCTGCGTGCTAGCGTGCAGTCACGAATCCAAGCCGCGGAGATGCACCATGAGGCGGCGTGACTTCTTCTCGTTCGTTGCAGCCGGCGGCCTCGCCTGGCCGCTCACGGCGCGCGCCGGCGAAAGCCTGCGGTTGATCGGCGTCGTCAGTGCTGTGTCCGACATTTCCTACACGCCGCACATGGCGGCGTTCCGGCAGGGGCTGCGCGAGAGCGGAGTCGCCGACGGCAACCAGGTGCTGACGGAATATTGCTGGGCCGCCGCTCAATCGGACCAGCTGCCCGCACTGGTGACCGGATACGTGAATCGCTCCGTCGCGGTCATTGTCGCCTTCGGCGGCGCTGCGGCGAGCGTTGCGGCCAGGACCACCGCGGCCATCCCCGTGGTGTTCCTGGGCGCGTTCTCGGGCGACGCCGATCCCGTGCAATCGGGACTCGTGGCCAGCCTCAACCGGCCGGGCCGCAACGTCACCGGCATTGCCCAGGCCTCGTGCGGGCTCGCCGCGAGCAGCGTCGCGTTGATCCGCGAGCTGGTGCCGGCCGGCAAAACGATCGGTATCCTGGTGAACCCGGACAATCCGGACGCGGTCGGATACCTGAGCGACCTCCAGGAGGCCGCACGGGCGGTTGGCCAGCCGCTCTTGATCGCCAGAGCGACAAGCGGACGCGAGGCCGAGGCCGCTTTCGCGTTCCTGCAACGGCGTTCCGCGGATGCTTTGCTGGTGATCGACGATCCGCTGTTCGGCGCGCACCGCGCTCAGCTCGCCGCGTTCGCCGCCCGCTACGCCCTGCCGACCGTCTATTGCGGGCCCGGCTTCGCGAGTGTCGGCGGGCTTATCAGCTACGGGCCGAACCAGTCCGACCTGCATCGCCTGGTGGGCGTCTATGCCGGACGCGTGCTCAACGGCGCCGATCCGGCCAAGCTGCCGGTGCTGCGGCCGATGACGTCCGAGCTGGTGATCAACATGAAGACTGCGCAGACGCTCGGACTGGCCATGCCGGCTGCGCTGCTCGCCCGCGCCGACAAGGTGATCGAGTGAGATGCGACGCAGTCCGTAGGATGGGTTGAGCGAAAGCGAAACCCATCACGAGACGGCGACTCAGATGATGGGTTTCGCCATAGCCCCATAGCCCGTCGAGGACGGGCGTGAACGCCCTTTTGGAAGACGGGCGTAAACGCCCTTATGGCTCAACCCATTCTACGCGCTGGATGCGCGGTCAGCCGTGCTGCGGCAATGAGGTAAACCCCGCGGCGTCGGCCGACAGCTGCCGGAGCAACCGGTTGCGATCGGCCACGTAGATCGCGTGCAGCTCCTCGAACTGGGTCAGCCACGACCGCGCCTCCTGCGCGTCGCGGCCGTCGCGCTGCAGCTCTCTGACGATCTCACGTTGGCGGGCCAGGTAACGGTAGCCCTGGGTGACGCGCGCTTCGGCCTGGGCAAGACGCCGCCGAAGCGCCTCCTCGTCCATACTCATGTACGAAAAACCCCCGATGCTCGAGAAGCGCGCGCAGTCAGCCATAGTGATTCGGTCGCGAATGTGACACGCCGGTGACTTGTCCAGCCCTTTTGGCATGTGAGATGGCTCACATGTGGCCGCCGCGGGCGGGTCTACAGACGAGGAACCGGGGGAGCGGTCGATGTCCGGCACGCGGCACTCCAAACACGTTCCGCAAAAGGTGATGCCTGGTCCGGATGCCGATCCGGCCGCCGGCGGCGGCGCGCTGTTCGATGACAGCCGCGGCTTGATCTCGTTCGGCCCGCCCAGCGATCCGACGCCGGACGAGCAGAAGCTGGTCAGCGAGCTCGTGATCCTGGACCACCTGAAGCAAAACCAGCTGAAGGAAAGGGGCCGCGAATGGGATCAGGTGCACAAGCTGCTGCTGAACGTCGTCGTGCTGTTGCACCTGCGTGATGCGGCCGGCGCGCGCAGCGTCCTCGACGAGGCGAGGCAGGTCTATCTCAAGCACAACCAGGCGCAGAATCGCATCCGCTATCTGATGGGAGCGGTTGCCGGCACGGTGGTCGCCGCGGTTCTGGGCGCCGTGCTGGTCCTGCTGGCGACCAGGCTCGCCATCAGCCAATCGCGGCCGCTCATCGAGCCGCAGCTGCTGGTTCTGATCCTCATCTTCGCCGGGATCGGCAGCACGACCAGCATTCTCACCCGGCTGGCCAAGATCGACCTGCGCGACGAGACCAGCAGCTTCTCCATCTACGTCTCGGGATTTTCCCGGCCGTTCGTCGCGGTCTCGTTCGCCGTGGTCGTCTATTTCATTCTCGATACGAAGATCGTCGATATCACCATCGGCAGGGCCGCCGGCGATCATGCAGCGGGCCTCTATGTCGTCACGTCGTTCCTGTGCGGATTCAGCGAGCGGTTCGGCAAGGACATCATTGCCCGGATATCTTCGGCCGACAACGAGTCGAAGCCGTCGTGAGCCTCGTCGGCGCGAGGCGGTATCCTGGTCAGGATGTCTGATTGAACCTCCGCACGCGAGCAGCGAACCAAAGGAGCGAGGCGTCAAAGCCGGGCTACATCACAGGAGGAGGCGATGTCCAAACCTCTCTTGTTGCTCGCGGCGGGGCTCACCGCATTGGCGATGAGCGCGCCGGCGGCAGCCACACCGAACACCTGCAGCGCCAAACAGATCCAGTCCCCGGCCGGCGCGAGATGCATCGACAAGAACCTCGGTCTTGGGGATATGCGGTTCGTCCTCTATTGCTCGTCCACCGGCAAGCTCCTGTGCTGCGAGCTGGACGACAAGGGCAACATCAAGGATCACTCCTGCGAGGTTGCGCAGCTGCGCGCGCTGGTGCCGGCGGCGAAGTTCTCCATCACCGATCCCCGCAAAGCCCCGGTCTCGCTCAACCCGCCGGCGGCGGGACTGCTCGATCCCGGTCCGGGAGTATCCACGGGGGGGCCCTCAGCCATCGGCACGCCCCTGGGCGCACCGCCCGGACGCGCCCCCACATCCGCTCCGTCGTTCCGTTGACGTGTCGCAGGATGCGTTGAGCGCAGCCGCGGAGCGCGCCCGAATCGCGCGGTGCGCGTTCGGTCGCGAATGTGGACCGCTCGGTGGTGCTGGAGCCGCATCGACTTTTACGTGACAGTCATCGAATCAGCGTAAGCTTGAACGCTACGGCCCAATCAGCCCCGCGCATCAAGTACCAACAGACGAGGATCCGACATGCTGGCGGAAGCCTATCTGCTGCATCTCGAAGCGAGACTCCGGGCGGCGGCACGTGATCTGCCGCGCGCGTCAGACAGCGGTCGCACTCCCCGGGCTCCGAACGGCCCGGCCGCCAAGACTGATACTCAAGACGATCGCCGGTGAGGACGGCCGGATCGACCGGCCAGCGCAACGCGAGCGCCAAATCAGCGGACGGTGTCAGTGAACGGCGCGACGCCGGGATCGAGATTTTGTCTTCTCGATTTCGTCAGCCACCTGATTCCAGACGCGACATCCTTCGACGTCGCCACGTTTCTGCATCGCCTCAGCCTTGGCTCTCACCTGCTCGGCTGCGGCATTCCCGAACCGCGCGCGGCAGTAGCGCGCGAACATCTCGATGGCCTGTTCCTGCGTAATCCACATTCGGGTTCCCCACTCTGTCACTTGGTCGACATATATAACGCGCGGAACCAGGATCGGGCGAGTTTTCGTTCGGTTGGCGTGAACATTGCTGCTGCGCCGGGCCCGCCCGCTTGATGCAACGCAGCCGGAGAACGGTCCGCGAACACGTCACGTCGTCGAGACCTTGGTCGACCCATCCCCCTTGCGCGCTCGCCGCCCTTCACGCCTTCGCCGGGTGCTTCGCGCGCCATTTCGGGCCGGGGCCGCGCATGTAATGCAGCTCGGGCCGGTAGGGGTCGAGCAGGGCGTCGCGCACCCAGCGATAGCGCCGGGCGGCCGCGCCACGGCCCGCCGTGCCGGTCGCGAACAACACGGTCGAGACGTACGATTCCAGCATTGTGTCCAACATCGCTTTCATGACGAACCTCTTGCGGTATCGGCTCGGCGCGGAGAGGCCGGCGCTCTACTTTCATCGGATGGATGGAGGTTAGTTCGAGCGAGCCGGCGGCACGATCCTACGCAGGTTGATCCGCGCAATGTTTTGGTCTGGTTCACTCATACTTGGGTTTATTCGGGCTGGATTTATGCGGGCTGGGTTTATACGGGGGAGCGACTCCGACGCGCAGGGGGACGGGGTGGGAGGGGGAGCACGCCGGAGCCGCCCCCCAGTCATAGACATCGCTGCGGGTTCCGCATGTGAGATGGCTCACACGCGCGGCGGATCGGACACGATCCTCGCGGCTTCGTGAACGCGGTTCCGCGGGAGGAACTGTTCGCGGCCGACTTCAACTCATTCACCCATCCGCCGGCGCCGTGCGGAACAACTGCACGAATTCGTCGAGCTCCTTGGCGTTGAGGTCGGAGATCGCCCAATACCCCACGCCCCGCTCGGTCCACCGCAGGATGTTGTAGCCGGCGGCCGTCTCGCGCGCGGGAGCCGCATCGGCGCGGCCCGGCACGGCGACCGCGATCAGGCTGATCACGTGCTGGCGGCGCGTGTAGACCAGCGCCGGCGCCGGGCGGCCGTCGATCACGTCGATGCGTCCGCCGGCGAGCGGGAAGCCGCTCGCGGCGAGATTGACGACGCGCGGCGCCTCGACGACGCGGCCGTTGAACCACGGCTTGACGGTGTGACGCTCCGACGAGGCCACGTCGACCGGCTGCGGCGCCATCAGCGCGCGCACATGCGAGGACAACACCGCGCCGGCGTCAGCGCGCGGCGGCGCGACGAGGTGTGAGGTGGCGAGGCTCGCGACCACGGCGGTCGCCGCAATGGAGGCGGCGAGCAGGCTCCAGGACGGATGGACAGATGGACGAAGCGGCGGCGGCTCGCTCCCCGGTGCGAGCCCGACCGCGCGTTCGATCCGCGCACGCAGCTCGGGCGACGGCGTTTCGCGCGGCAGCCGCTCGCGCAGCACCGCCCGCACCGCCTCGATGCGGTCGCGCTCCGCCGCGAGCGCCGGGTCGGCGGCGAGACGCCGCTCCATCTCGAGCCCGGCGGCGGCGTCGAGCTCGCCGTCCAGATAGGCGTGCAGCAGGACGAGATCGTCCTGCATCGAAGGCAGGTCGGTCATGACATGGTCCGGCGCAGCGTCGTGGCAATCCGGTCGCGAGCGCGTGCGAGCCGCGACATCACCGTGCCGATCGGCACGCCGGTGATCGCGGCGATCTCACGATAATCCAGGCCCTGCACGTCGCGCAGCACCAGCGTCTCGCGGAACTGCGCCGGCAGCTCGGCGATCGCAGCCTCGAGCTGCGCGCCGTCGGCCCTGGCGATCAGGCTCGCCTCCGGCGTCTCGGCGGCGGCGAGGTCGTGACACGCATGGGCACGCTCGACCGCCTCGAGATCGCTGACGGCGACGATCGTCCGCGGGCGATTCTTGGCGAGCCAGGTGAAGGCGGTGTTGTGGACGATCGTCAGCAGCCACGCGCGCGCATTGATGACGGTGACGCGATCGAGCGAGCGGTAGGCGCGCAGGCAGGCGTCCTGCACCACGTCCTCGGCGTCGGTGCGGTTGCCGGTCAGGGCGCGCGCGAGACCGTAGGCGTCTTGCAGATACGGCAGGATCTGATCAGCGAATCGCGCTTTCGTATCCACGCTCGGCAACGACCTGTGCGCAATGAATGACCGGCGACGCGCAGCATAGTGCCCGCGCGTCGCAGCGCGCGTGAGATAGGTCACAGTCATGGCAGCCATCGCCAGGCGGCGCAGTGACGCTAAGTCATCTGGTGACGCCAAGGTCATGCGTGACGAGATCATGACGGCAAGACTGGTCGCGCCGCAGATTTATTCCCGGCATCGGGAATAAACCGCATGCGACTTTGGTCTTGGTCGCGGGCGATCGATCACATCGAATGCTGGAGAAGCCTTATGAGCTCCCCCGACGTCGCCACCAGGCCCGCAGTGGCATTCGCGCCGCTGCCCGCAATTGCAGCACCTGTTGTTTACGCCGCGTGCGGCGCCGCCCTGCTGATCGCCGTGACGTTGCTCGTATCGCTGTCAAACGGACAGCCGCGTGCCGTCGACGCGGACACCGCGCCGCCGCCGAGCTTCGAGCAGCTCGCTTTCATATTGTGACGCGCGGCCGCGCCCGTCGCGGCAGGCGCGGCAAATTTTTTGCATCGCGGGAATAAATCCGGCGCGGCGTAGGTCTTGAGCCGCACCGAACTCCACCACGCTACACGCGGGGAGCATCATGACGTTGGGACGCACACCCGTGCGCGCGCTGCGCGCGACACGATACGCGCCGCCGCGCGGAGCCGCGTCATGAAGGCGGCGCTCGCCCGATTGGCGTCGCTGCAGGCATTGCTGATCGCGGCGACGGTCGTCGTCGGGCTGTGTCAGCTCGGCTACGCCTATCTCGCACGCAACACCGCCGCGAGCTGCGTCACGCAGCGGTTCGTGGTGCGTGACCCGACCACGCGTGCATCGTTCGGCTTCGGCCTGGCGCGCGGCGGCGACGCCGCGTGCCGTTCAATTTCTGGCGTTCACATGAGGAGGCCCTGATGCGACACCCGTTCTGGATGGACAGACTGAGCCCGCAGGATCGCGCGACGGTGAGGCGCTGGTATGCGGTGATAGGCGGCGTCTATGCCGCCGTAGCGTTCGCGCTCGTCGCGCTGGTCATCGCGCCGGGCGGCACGGCCGGAGACTTTGTGCGGGCGGATGTGGCGCGGCGGCCGGCGTCCGCGCTGCTGGTGAGCGACGCGGTCGCGGCGGAGCCGAGCGTGATGGCGCGCTGCGCGCGACGCGAGCTCAAGCTGATTACCGACATCGAGCGCGCCGGCGAAAGCCAGGCGATGCCGGGCGAGCAGGTCTACCGCGCCTTCGTGACGATGCTGGACGCGCGGGCGCTGTGCGCCGCCGGCCGCCTCGACGATGCGCTCGCGCTTTACGACAAGGCGGAGATCGACCCGGTGCAGTCGGCCGCGAAGTGAACGAAGCGTGGAATGCAGGCGATGATGCTCGAGGACTTGACGCTGGCGCTGTTCGCCGGATCGAACTTCATCCGGCTGATCGCCTACGTTCCCCAGATCAGGAAGGCGGCGATCGACGAGCACGGTGCCTCGGCGATCTCCTACACGACGTGGTCGCTGTTCCTGATGGCGAACCTGTCGACCGTGGCCTACGGCGTGGTCAATCGCGGTGATTGGAAGCTCGCCGCATGCTTCACGGCGAATGCGCTGTGCTGCAGCGTCATTCTCGCCGTCGCGTATCTCAAGCGCCGCGCGCACGCGCGCCTGCCGGCGCATTGCGCGGCGCGAAACGGTACCTCCCGAACCATGGCTTGACGCCGGCCCGCGCTGCACGGCCAAATGCGACGGGCCAGCTTTGGGGGGAGGGCACCATGAGACGACGCGCGGCGGCAGTGTCGATCGCGGCGGCGGCGATCGCCATGGCGCTGCCGGCGGAGCGCGCGTGGCCGGCCGGCGCGGCCTATCAGGTCGACACCGCGGAAGTGTCCGAGCCGGGCGCGTGCAAGGTCGAATCCTGGATCTCGTCGGCCGGCAACCGTGACCTGGTCGCGGCGGTGTCGCCGGCCTGCGTGGTGAACGTGGGCCGGCCGGTCGAGGCGAGCGCGCAGTTCACGCGCACGCGCGCCGACGGCGAGTGGGGTACCGGCGTCGCGCCGAAGCTCAAGACCAACCTCGTGCCGAGCGCGATCGGCCGCTTCGGCGTCGCCGTGTCCGCGAATGCGGTGGTCGATCTCCTGACCGGCGACACCACAGCGTGGCAGGTCGTCGTGCCGGCGACGCTGCGGCTCTCCGAGGTGGCGCGGATCAATCTCAACGCCGGCTATCAGCGCGACATCGCCGCCGCGCATCATTATTTCACCTATGGCGCGGGCGTCGACCTGCGGACGCCCGACAATGTCTGGACAGTCACGGCTGAGATGTTCGGCCAGGCCGGCGCAATCGACGAGGACACGCCACGCTCGGTGGTCCGGCCGCGCGGGCAGGTCGGCCTGCGCTGGCGGCCGATCGACGACTTCAACATCGATCTGATCTACGGCCGCAACATCACCGGCGAGAACTCGAACTGGGTCACGCTCGCGACCGTGGTGCGGTTCAAGGTCGGGCCGTGACCGCGCGCGTGCGCATGTGCGACGCGCCGCTTTTTACACGGCCGTCACGTATTTCTGTATTGGAGCCATTGGAAGATTCGCCTCAGGACGCGACACCGTTTCGCCGAATTTGAGGCGCGGCATTTTGCATTGACCGAGGCAGGCGGAGGAGTACGTCCGCGCTGTGTCTCTGCTGCGCGCCGAGCTCCCGCGCCGGTCTTCGGCCCGTCTGGGGAAGGAGATTGGAGCATGTACCGAGTTGCGCTTGCTCTCTTGGCTGCGACGATACTGCTGTCCGCCTCGCCGGCGAGGACGCAGTCGATTCCGAAATTGCTCCAGGGCGGCGACGCCGAAGCCGTCATCAGGGAACGCAGAAACGCCTGGACCATCGGCCTCGTCGGCGGCCTGCAGGAAGGCACGTTCATGCGGTTTGCGGAGGAGATCCGCAAGGTGGTGGACGACGGCGACGAGATGCGCGTGCTGCCGATCGTCTCGCGCGGTTCGGCCTCGAATCTCGAGGACCTGCTCTACCTTCGCGGCGTCGACGCCGCGATCACCCAGGTCGATGTGTTCGAGTACTTTCGTGACGAGCGGCGGATCCCGAATCTCGAGCAGCGCGTCAATTACGTGATCCGCCTGCCGATGGCCGAGATGCACCTGATCGCGCGCAACGAGATCCGCAGCATCGAGGACCTGCGCGGCAAGAAGGTCCACTTCGCCGCGCCGGGCGGATCGAGCACGATCACCGGCGTGATCGCGTTCCAGCGGCTCGGCATCAAGGTCGATGCGATCACGAGCGACATCATCGGCGGGATGGATCAGCTGCGGAAGGGAGAGTTCGATGCGATCGTGCGCGTCGTGCAGAAGCCGGTCGGCTACGTGTCGGCGATTCCGCCGAATTCGGGCCTGCACATGGTGTCGATCCCCTATTCGACGAAATTCACCGACTACTATGCGCTCAGCGAGTTATCGAATGCGGATTATCCGAACCTGATCGCGCCCGGCGAGCGCATCGAGACGATCGCGGTGCCGTCCGTCCTCGCCGTTTACAGCTGGCCCAAGAACACGGACCGGTACCGTCGCGTCGAACGCTTCGTCCAGCGCCTGTTCGCCAACTTCGAGCGCCTGAAGAAGCCGCCGTTCCACCCGAAATGGAACGATGTGAACCTGGCCGCCTCGATTCCGGGCTGGACCCGCTTCAGCGTTGCCGAAGCGGAGCTCCAGAATCTGACGCTCAGCCGCGGAGCCGACGGTCCTGCCGACGTGCAGAAGGAGTTCCAGACTTTCGTCAGCAGCCTCAAGGGCGGCGGAGCGCCGAAGACCCGGGCGGAGCTCGATGCGATGTTCCGCGAGTTCGTGCAGTGGCGAAACCGTCAGCAGAGGTAATATGTGTGGCGCGGCTCTTGCACCGCGCGCTGGTCTGAAACTGATGTGGCGGGCGCCGGCGGGACCGGCGGGGGGAGGGCGTTGACATGCATAGGCGTGATTTCATTGCCGGGGCGGTGGCAACGGGTGCCGGGCTCGGGATCAGTCCGGCACGCGCCGAGCCCTTTCCCGGTCCGGCGCGCACCATCCGGCTGATCGTTCCGTTCGCGGCCGGCGGCGGCGTCGACGTGCTCGGCCGGCTCTATGCGGAGAAGCTGAAGGAGTCGTACGGCGTCACGGTCGTGGTGGAGAACCGCGCCGGCGGCAACGGGACGATCGGCGCCGCGGTCGTGCTGCAATCGCCGCCCGACGGCTACACGCTGTTGTTCTCCGCCTCGACCCACACCACGGCGCGCCTCGTCATGCGCAACGTGCCGCATGATCCGGTCGCCGACTTCACGCCGATCGCCCGGGTCGGCGAGGCGCCGATGATCCTGATCGTCTCGTCCGAGCGACCGCACAAGACCATCGCCGAGGTGGTCGCCGACGCCAAGCTCAAGCCCGACCGCTGGGTGTTCGCGGCGTCGTCGATCGGCTCCATGGGCTTCCTCGCGACGCTCGCCTTCAACCAGCTCGCCGGGCTCGACCTGACAATCACGCCCTATCGCGGCACAGCGCCGGCGCTGACCGACGTCGCCGGCGGCCACGTGCAGCTGATGATCGATCCGGTGCTGGCGCTGTTGCCGATGGCGCGCGAGGGCAAAGTGCGGGCGCTGGCGATCACGATGCCGCAGCGTTCGAAGCTCGCGCCGGAGATCCCGACCGCCGCCGAGAGCGGCATGAAGGGCCTCGAGTTCGCGTCATGGTACGGCGTGTGGGGGCCGAAGGGCATGCCGGCCGAGGTGATGCCGTGGGTGAACCGGGCGTTCAACGCGGCGACGATGGATCTCGCCAAGTCCGGCCGCTTCGCCGAATTGGGCCAGGAGCCGGTGATCTCCACACCGGAAGAGTTTGCGCGCTACATCGACGCGGACGTGGCGCGCAGCGCCGACCTGCTGAAGAAGGCGAACTTTCAGCCGGTGTGACGTCGCGCCGACGCCGGCGGCCGCTTCACCTGCGCGCGTCGAAGCGCCGTCAGGAGCGCGCCGGACGCGCTTCGCCTACGGAACCATGAGGCCCATCACGAGCGCGTGACGTCGGCCGGATGAGGATATTCACCGCCCGTCACACGCGCTTATGCTTCCTCTGCCATGTGGTTCGGGCTTCGCGATTTGCGCGGCGCCCCAGAGGGAGGACTACCGTGACACGCATCCACATCATGCTCGCCGCCGGCATGTGCGCCGCTGCATTCGCCGCGTCCGCCCAGGCGGCGCCGGAGGTGACGCTGACCCGACTCGACTGCGGCACGCCGGCGGCGCCGACGGCCGTCAACCAGCGCTTCTCCGATACGTTCTCCTACGGCGACCTGAAGCTGCAGCTGGTGTTCAGCTGCTATCTCATCAAGCACGGCGACGACTACATGCTGTGGGACACCGGCCACGCCATGACCATGCCGAACGTCGCGCCGAAGACGAGCCTGGTCGACCAGCTGGCGAAGCTCAACGTCAAGCCGGAGCAGGTCAAGTATGTCGGCATCAGCCATTATCACGCCGACCACACCGGCCAGGTCGACTCGTTCGCGAAATCGACGGTGCTGATCGGCAAAGGCGACTGGGACGCGATCACGGCGCCGAAGCCGGCCCAGGGCGTCAACTTCAAGCCGTTCGAAGGCTGGATCAAGGGCGAGAACAAGGTCGAGCCGCTTCCGAACGACAAGGACGTGTTCGAGGACGGCACCGTCATCGTGCTCAACACGCCCGGCCACACGCCCGGTCATCACAGCCTGCTGGTGCGGCTGGCGCAGATGGGCCCTGTCATCCTCAGCGGCGACGGCGTGCATTTCCGCGAGAACTACGACACGAACGGCGTGCCGTGGTTCAACTACGACCGCTCCCAGACGCAAGCGTCGACCGAGCGCGTCAAGAAGCTCGTCGAGAATCTCAAGGCGACGCTCATCATCCAGCACGACGCGCGGGACGTCGCCAAGCTGCCGGTCTATCCGGAGGCGGCGAAGTAAGGGCGGGCACTACGATGCCGTCACCTCTCCCCGCAGGCGGGGAGAGGTGGAGCCCGTGGCACGGCCGTGCTCCGCATCCTGCACGAGAATATCTTTCGCCGCGGCCGCCTCGTCGATCTTCTCGCGGCCGTCGAGCCTGGCGCTGCGCGCCTGGATCAGCCGCTCCAGCCGCGCCGCGACAACGTTCAGCGCCGCCTCACTCGAGTCGAGGCTCGCGACCTCCGCGCGCAGCGCGGCGTTGATCTCGTTCTCGAGGGCTTCCAGCTCGTCCTCGGTGCGCGCGGCGCGGATGCGCGCGCACATCTCGTCGGCGCGGTCGATCAGCCGCGCCGGCGCCTTCGGATCTTCGGTCAGGAATTTCCACGTCGCGGCCAGGGCCGAGCCGATCGAGCCGAAGATCAGCATGCCGTAGAAAAGAAGGTCGCCGTACTTGTCGAAGATGGTCTTCTCGTCGCCGTCGAAGTACAGCTTGGCGCCGGGATGGATCGGGATCGCCGCATCCTTGTCGGTCTCGGGCGCAGCGATCTGGTTCGCCAGCGGGAATTCGCCGGAGAGATCGCGACGCATCTCGATGATGGCCTTGGCGAGCGCCGCGGCGGTGTCGTTGTCGAGCGTCTTGTTGGCGACCAGATAGACCGGCGTGCGCAGCGTGGTCAGGTCCTCGTCCGGGATCGCCGGCGCGCCGCGAAACGTTCCCTTCGGCAGCTCATAGCTTTCGAAGCCCTTGACGTGCAGGGCGATGGCTTCCGCCGCATCGATCGCAATCAGCGTCGGATTGCGCTTGCCGTCGGGCGGAAACAAGGATCGCAGCGTTGCGATGTGCCGGTCGGAGATCGGGAGTACCGCCAGCAATGCATGGATCTGCTTGGCCTGAATGGCTTTCCGCACGTCCTCCGGCGTCAGGTCCCGAATTCCCAGTTGCGAGGCTGAAAGCTCGAACTCCTCGCTCAACGTCGCGACGATCTTCCGATTGACCTGTCCGCCGAGCACCCCGAGCGTCCGGTTGCGGAGGTCTTCCACCGACTTGACCGGGCTGCCGGCCGGCGCGATCAGCAGCACGACGGCGTGGGTGAGGAGGACAAGGGTACGTGCGTCCGGTACGTCGCCGATGTCGCTGCGCACCACGGCAAGCTCGGCCTTTCCGGACGCCAGCGCCTCGGCGGCGCCGAGCGCGGACTTGGCATCGACCACGTTGAGACGGAGGTGCGAATGGCTGGCGGCGAGCCGCGTCGCGACCGCAGACATGATGCGGACGCCTTCGCCGTCGATCGACCCGGCGGCGACGGTGAGCGTGACCGGACGCGTGAGCCAGCGATAGGTGAACAGTCCGACGCCTGAAGCCAGCAATACGGCGCCGCCCAGCAGGCTCACCCTGGCCCATCGTGGGAGTGTCATCGGCATTGGTCACGTCCCCTCGGAGCGATATTGCGCCTGCGAGGTCGGTTGGCGGAATACGCCCTTTTGGATAAGCGGCGTAAACCGTTTATCGCGCTTCTGGGTCTGCGGCCCGCGGATCGGGCGGCGGGGCGCGACTTCAAGTTCCAGTAGAGGTTGAACTGCGCCGTGTTCATCCTCCTGTGGAGGATGAATCGGGGTTTGCGCGGCGCGATGCGGGGCTTGCGGGCGGTTCTTCGTAGGATGGGTTGAACGAAGTGAAACCCATCACTCCCGAGCCGATGGGTTTCGCTGCGCTCAACCCATCCTGCGACGCAGGGTCTAATACCGCGGTCCGCACACCCAGCGGCCGTAGCGCATGCGGCAATTGCCGCGCCGCATGTAGGCCGGCCGGTACCGGAAGTAGCCCGGCTGGGCGAGATCGGGTCGCGGCGCGCAGACCCAGACGAGATCAGTGGTGTAGTAGCAGCCCTCCTGGGCGGCTGCCGTCGAGACGCCGAGCGTGAGGAGCGCCAGAGCCGCAAACAGACGCGCGCACATATCCAGTTCCCCTGAACTATGCCCGAACCCACAGCGCTGCCGACCCGCGGCAGGTGGCAGGCGGATGTTCGGCATGATGATTATGACACAGAAATTGTCGGTCTGCTCATGAACACTGGCGCCGGATCGTCGTTAGCCCTGCGGGGCAACCACGCGACGGTTCCATGACAGCACCCAAGGAATTGGAGCTGAAGCTCGCGCTTCCGCCCGCCAGCCTGGCCCGGCTGGGGCAACTTCCGCTCGTCCGCAAGCTCAAGGACAAGCCCGAGCGCACCAGTGAGGTGTCGGTTTATTTCGACACGCCGAAGCAGAAGCTGCGCAAGCACGGCGTCATGCTGCGGGTGCGTCGGATCGGCGACCGCTATATCCAGACCATCAAGTCCGATGGCCGTAACGGGCTGATTGCGCGCAACGAATGGGAGGCCGACATCCCGGCGCCGGAGCCGGATCTCGATCTCGCCGCCGGCACCGCGCTCGAGCCGCTCATCAGCCGGAAGCTGCGCGCGAAGCTCAAGCCGGTATTCGAGACGCGCGTCGCCCGCACCGTCTATCCGATTGTCGACCGGGAGCGCGAGATCGAGCTGACCGTCGACCGCGGCACGATCGAGGCGGGCGAGCGCTCGGCGCCGCTGTGCGAGGTCGAGCTCGAGCTTGCGCGCGGCGAGGAGGCGGATCTGTTTCGCTTCGCCCGCGAAGTCGCCGAAGCGGTGCCAGCACAGCTCGCGTTCAGGAGCAAGGCCGAGCGCGGTTACGCGCTGATCGACGACGCGCGGGACGCGCCGGTCAAATCGGTACCGATACACCTCGCGCGCGATATGACGGCGCGCGCCGCGTTCCAGGCGATCGTCCGTGCCTGCCTCAAGCAGGTGGTGGACAACGAGGCGGCGCTGCTCAAGGGCGAGGCCGACGGGGTCCATCAGATGCGTGTCGGGCTACGCCGGCTGCGCGCCGCGATGTCGCTGTTCCGCGAGCTCCTCGACGATTCCGGGACCGACGCCGTCAAGCGCCAGCTGAAATGGGTGGCCGGGGCGCTCACGCCGGCGCGCGAGCTCGACGTGCTCAAGAGCCAGGTGCTCGCGCCGGTGAAGCGCGTGGGCGCGAAGCCGCGCGGCAGCGGCCTGCCGGACTTTTCGCGCGCGCTGGAGGCGGAGCACAAGAAAGCCTATGGGCGGGCGCGCGGCGCGGTGTCGTCGGAACGCTTCCGCACGCTGTCGCTCGACGTCGCCGCCTGGATCGAGACCGGGGCGTGGACCCAGCGCGCGGACGACCTCATCCGCGCGCGCGGCGAGCGGCCGGTCGAGATGTGGGCCGCGGAACAGCTCGACCGGCGCTGGAAGAAAGTGCGCAAGAAGGGCAGGGCGCTCGACAAGCTCGACGCCGCCAGCCGGCACAAGCTGCGCATCCAGGGCAAGAAGCTCCGCTACGCGGCGGAGTTCTTCGACGGCGCGTTTCGCGGCAAGCGGGCCAGGAAGCGCCACGGGCAATTCACCGCTGCGCTCAAGGATCTGCAGGACTGCCTCGGCGTGCTCAACGACGTCACCGTGCACGAGGACCGCCTGGTCGCGATGGGCGTGCGGCGCGCCGACGCGAGCCGCAAGCGCGCGTTCGCGGCCGGCCTGCTCACCGGGCGGGAAATGGTGCGCTACGACGCGGCGATCAAGGCCGCGCGCAAGGCCTTCGCGGAGCTCGCGGAGGTGAAACCGTTCTGGCGGTGACCAACGTAAAGCGGCCCCGGACGAGCACCCTTCGGGGATTGGGGGGGAGTGGGGGGAAAGGGTGCGCCGGAGCCGAACACCTAACACGGACGGGGCCGATTTTGTTCCGCGGACGCGCGTGCGCCAGGCGGGGACATTGCGTCGCGCGACCGGCCCAAAGATTGGCATGCATCCAAATCGACTCGACGACGTTCTCGTGTCGGGAACTGGACAGAGGAGCGGGTCGTCATGGCGGATCAAACCGCGCTGAAATTGCTCGGACTCGTCTATGGCGCGGTCGTCGCCGCCGTCGCGCTCACCGCCGTGGTGATGGTGCTGCGCGACATCCAGGCCGGCGTGATCACCGACGCGACCATGCCACGCCCCGCCATCGCCAGCGCCGGGTGACGGTGGCGGCACACCGGCTGGCCGGGGCCGAATGGGGATGAGCGACGACGCTAGCGCGACGACGGGCTGCGGCGCCGGAGCGTATCGGATGGCCGCTCCCCGAGCGAGGTAATCGCGGGCGCGGTGGCCTCAAGGCGTATTTGTCGCTGCGCCGCATCTGCTGGTCCGCCCGGCGAGTAGCAAGAACAAGCTTCCGCGATGCAATCTCGATGCGAATTAAGGCGCAGGAAGGCCGCCGGACCAGCGAGATCAACGCAAATTAGAGTGTCACCCGCCCAGCAAGCCCGGCAGCCACGTGGCCAGCGGCGGGAATGCGAACACCAGCGCCAGCACCGCGAGTCCGAACCAGACGTAGGGCATCGCCGCGCGGAACACGTCGTTCATGGTGATGCTCGGCGGCGCGACGCCTTTCATGGTGAAGAGCAGAAGGCCGAACGGCGGCGTGAGGAGCCCGAGCTGCATGCAGATGAGGAACAGCACGCCGAACCACACCGGATCGACGCCGAGTCGTTGGGTGAGCGGCATGAAGAACGGCAGCGTGATCAGCATCATGCTGACCTGGTCGACGAAGCAGCCGAGGAACAGGAGGATCGCCATCATGCCGAGGATGAGCACGGTGGCGGACAGGCCCTGCGCGGCAACGAGGCCAACCAGGCCGTTGGTCGCGCCGGAGAACGACAGCACCTGCGCGAAGGTGGTGGCGCCGATGATGATGAACAGGATGGTGCCGGACACCGCGACGGTGCCGGTCAGCGCCTTCATCAGCGCCGACCACGTGAGGCTACGATAGAGCGCGGCGGCGACGATGGTGGCGGCGGCGCCCAGCGCGGCGGCCTCGGTCGGCGTCGCCCAGCCGGCCGACATGGCGCCGACCACGATGCCGAAGATTAGAAGCAACGGCAGCACGTGGACGAGGAACGGTGCCCAGCGCGCGAAGCCGCGTTCGACGCTGTCGAGCTTCTCCTCCGGCGCGAGCGACGGATCGAGCGTGGCGCGCAGCACGATGTAGCCGACGAACAGCGTGCTGAGGATCAGCCCCGGCACGATGCCGCCGATCAGGAGACCCGAGATCGAGATGCCGGCGAGGCTGCCGAGCAGCACGGCGAGCGCGGAGGGCGGGATCAGCATGTCGACGCCGCCGATGCCCATGATCGGCCCCATGGCCATGCGCTTGTCGTAGCCGCGCTCGAGCATGGTCGGCAGCATCAGGCTCCCGAGCAATGCGGTGGTGGCGATGGTCGAGCCGGAGATCGCCGAGAACACGGTGCCGGCGACGATGGCGATCACCGAGAGCCGCCCCGGCACGCGGCGGATCAGGAGTGCGAAGGCGTCGATCGCTTTCAGGGCGACGCCGGTGTGAAACAGCACCTCGCCCATCAGCACGAAGAACGGGATCGGCGTCAGCGAGAACGAGGTGACCGACTGCACCGCGTTGCGCGCGAGCTGCACGAGGCCCTGCTCGCCGCCGAGAAAGAGAAGCGCGCCGATGATGTTGATGGCGAGGAAGGCGACGGCGACCGAAAGGCCGAGCCCCATGATGGCGACCAGGCCGCCGAACAGGATGAGACTTGCCTCGACCCAGCCCATGGTGTGATCACCCGACCGATGTTGCTTCGACGCGCCGCGCGCGCTCGCCGCCGATCATGTTGGCGAATCGGAAGGCGAACTCGACCGCAAGCAGCGCGAAGATGACGGGCAGGGGCGCGAGCAGCCACCATTCGGGGAACACGAGGTTCTTGATGGTGATCGAGCCGAGCCGCAGGCTCTCCGCCGCCATCTGGAAGCCGTAGCGGACCATGACGGCGCAGACGACGAAGCCGACCGCGTCGGCGGCGATCTCCATGAGCCAGGCGAGCCGCGCCGGCACGATGGTGAGGATGATGTCGATGCGCACATGCTGGCCGCGGCGGAGAAGCCACGGCGCGGTGAGGAGCGTGATCGCGTAGAGCGCGTATTCGGACACTTCGTTGGCCCAAGCAAATCCCATGCGCGACACGTTGCGCAGCAGGATGTCGGCGGTGACCAGGATCACCATGGCGAGCAGGATCAGCGCGGCGATGAGCGCCAGCGCGTTGTAGAGGCGGCCGAACCAGCGGGAGAGGGAGGTCATGTGGCACGGCCTCGCGCTCCCTCCCCCGCGTGCGGGGGAGGGCTGGGGAGGGGGTTAGATCGGAACGCCGTGCGCAACTTGCCCCCTCCCTGACCCTCCCCCGCAAGCGGGGGAGGGGCAGAACCGCAGTGCCTTCCTAACGAATCCAAAAGTCCCGCCGCACTCAATTCCCCGCCAGGGCGCGCAGCTTCGGGCCGGTCTCAGGGGCGCGCTTGATCACCGAGGCCCAGGCGACGTCGTTCGCCTTGGCGATGAACGCCTTGCTTGCCTCCGGACCGAAATCCAAAGCCTGGATGCCGGCCGCGGTCTGCCTGTCGCGCTCGGCCTTGATCATCGCCTCGTTCTCGGCGTCCAGGCCTTCGAGCCACGCGGCCGCGTCGGTCAGCACCTTGCGCTGCGCGTCGGTCAGGCTCTTCCACGTGTCCTGGTTGACCAGCACGTTGACCTCGACCGAGTAGAACGCCGGCTCGACCCGGAACTTCGTCACCTTCTCCCAGCCGAGATCGAAGATGCCGCTCACCGGCCAGCCGTAGCCGTCGACCACGCCGCGCTCGAGCGCGGTATAGACCTCGCCCGGCGCGGTGGTGATCGCGGTGCCGCCCATCGCCTCGACGATGTCCTTGTAGACCGGCGTGACGCGGATCTTCAGGCCGGTGAAGTCGAGCTTGTCGATCTTCTTGTTGAGATAGATGTGGAACGGCACGTTGTGGAACTGGCGCGCCAGGTAATAGGCGTTGAGCTTCTGGTTGTGCAGCTGGTTGAGCAGCTCCCAGGTGCCGTTCGCGCGCTGCTCTTTCATTGGCTTGCCGATCAGCTTGAAACTATCCGCCTCGGGCATCAGGTTGGTGTAGAACGCGCCGGTCACATTGGCGATGTCGACCACCTTGGTGCGCACCGCGTTGCCGACCTCGAACGGCGGCATGGCGCGCGGCCCGCCGATATAGTTGATCTTCACCGCGCCTTTGCCGTCGACGTTCACCGTCTCGATGAAGCGCTCGAAATTCTTCGAGAACTGGGTGCCCTCGGCGAACGACGTCACCGCCTTGAGTGTCACTTCTTGAGCACTTGCCGCGGATACGAGCAGGCCGGCGGCGAGCGCGGCGACGAGCGATGCGCGCATGAGTGGTCCCTCTGTGAGAGCTGCAAGCCTCGGAAGCCCCGCGCTTTCCGCGGCAGTTTATATGAAATATAATGCAACGAGAGAGGGTCGAGTCAAACCCCTCTCCCCACGGTCATTGCCGGGCTTGACCCGGCAATCCATCCTTCTGGCGAAAAGGATGGATGCGCGGGTCAAGCCCGCGCATGACGCATGAGAGCCGAGGCGAGGCAAGGACAGGCGATGGCCGAACGGTCGTTCAAGCAGGAAGTCGAAAAGCTCAAGCTCGGCGCCGGGGACGAGTTCCAGGGCGAGGGCATCCTCGCCGTCACCAAGGCGCTGCTGCAGTCCGGCGTGTCCTACGTGGCCGGCTATCAGGGCGCGCCGGTGTCGCACCTGATGGATGTCCTCTCCGACGCGAACGACATCCTCGAAACGCTGGGCGTACATTTCGAGTCGAGCGCCAATGAGGCTACGGCAGCCGCGACGCTCGCCGCCTCGGTGAACTACCCGTTGCGCGGCGCGGTGACCTTCAAGTCGACGGTCGGGACCAACGTGGCCTCCGACGCGCTCGCCAACCTCGCCTCCGGCGGCGTGACCGGCGGCGCTCTCATTATTATCGGCGAGGATTACGGCGAAGGCTCCTCGATCATGCAGGAGCGGGTGCACGCCTTCGCGATGAAATCGCAGCTGTGGCTGATGGACCCGCGGCCGAACCTGCCGTCGATCGTCCGCGCGGTCGAGCAGGGGTTCGAGCTCTCGGAAGCCTCCAACACGCCGGTGATGCTCGAGCTGCGCATCCGCGCCTGCCACGTCTACGGCAACTTCAAAACCAGCGACAACGTGCGGCCGACGTTCACGCTCAAGGACGCGCTGGAGAACCCGCAGCGCGACGTCAACCGCATCGCGCTGCCGCCGGCGACCTACGTGCACGAGAAGGAGAAGATCGAGAAGCGCTGGCCGGCCGCGGTGAAATACATCGAGGACAATCGCATCAACGAGTTCTTCGAGGGCGAGGCCGCAAAAATCGGTGGAGACATCGGCATCGTCGTGCAGGGCGGACTTTACAATACGGCGATCCGCGCGCTGGAGCTCAACGGCCTCGCCGATCCGTTCGGCACGAACAAGGTGCCGCTCTACGTGCTCAACGTCACCTATCCGCTGGTCGATGCGGAGTTCGTGCGCTTCTGCGCCGGCAAGAAGGCCATTCTCGTCATCGAGGAGGGCCAGCCCGACTATATCGAGCAGGCGGTGAACACGATCCTGCGCCGCGCCGACATCCAGACCAAAGTGCACGGCAAGGACGTGCTGCCGATGGCCGGCGAATACACCGGCGCGGTGGTGCGCGCCGGCGTGCAGAAATTCGTCGAGCGCACGCGGCCGGACCTGCTTCCGCCCGGCGACGCGGCCGCGACCGAGCTCGCCAGGCAGCGCCAGGCCAAGGCGCTCGCGGCGATCGACGGCAAGGTGCACGGCCGCCCACCGTCGTTCTGCACCGGCTGTCCGGAGCGGCCGATCTTCGCGGCGATGAAGCTGGTCGAGCGCGAGCTCGGGCCGCACCATGTGAGCTGCGACATCGGCTGCCACCTGTTCTCGATCCTGCCGCCGTTCAACATCGGCAACACGACCATGGGCTACGGCCTCGGCGCGGCGGGCGCGGCGGCGCTCAACGTCAAGGCCGGCAAGCGCGCCATCGCCATGATGGGCGACGGCGGGTTCTGGCATAACGGCCTTGCGAGCGGCGTCGGCAACGCGGTGTTCAACAAGAGCGACAATGTCATGATCATTGTCGACAACGGTTATTCGGCGGCGACCGGCGGGCAGGATGTGCTGTCGTCCGGCGCCGACAACGCTATCCGCGCGACCAAGCACCCGATCGAGAAGGCGGTGCGCGGCGTCGGCGTCGAGTGGGTGAAGACGCTCACCCGAACCTACGACGTGGCGAAGATGCGCGACACTTTGAAGGAAGCGCTGACGACGCCGGTGCAGGGCCCGAAGGTGATCGTCGCGCAGTCGGAATGCATGCTCAACAAGCAGCGCCGGGTCCGGCCGCTGATGCGCAAGCTCGCGGGCGAGGGCAAGCGCGTGGTGCGCGAGCGCTTCGGCGTCGATGCCGATACCTGCACGGGCGACCATTCCTGCATCCGCCTGTCCGGCTGCCCATCGCTCACCATCGCGCCCAATCCGGATCCGCTGCGGCGCGAGCCGGTCACGAAGGTGATCAACTCCTGCGTCGGCTGCGGCCTGTGCGGCGAGGTGAGCCACGCCGCGGTGCTGTGCCCGTCGTTCTACCGGGCCTCGCTGATCACCAATCCGACGTGGTGGGACCGCGCGATGGCGGCGCTGCGCGGCGCCGTGATCGGGTTCTTCCAGCGCCGCATCGCGCGCAAGCTGGCGACCGCGTGAAGGTGACCGTATGAGCGAGACGCAACCGCGCCGCATCACCATCGCCGTGCTCGCCATGGGTGGCGAGGGCGGCGGCGTGCTCGCCGACTGGATCGTCGACCTCGCGGAGCACACCGGATATCTCGTCCAGACCACGTCGATCCCCGGCGTCGCCCAGCGCACCGGCGCGACCAACTATTATCTCGAGCTGTTTCCGCGCGCGGCGGCGCAGGCGGCCGGCCGCGCGCCGGTGCTCGGCCTCACCCCGGTGCCGGGCGACGTCGACATCGTCGTCGCCTCCGAGCTGATGGAGGCGGCGCGCGCGGTGCAGCGCGGCCTCGTGACGCCCGACCGCACCACGCTGATCGCCTCGACGCACCGCGTCTATGCGATGACCGAGAAGATCGCGCTCGGCGACGGCCGCGTCGATTCCGACGCCATGCTCGAGGCCTGCCGCGCGGCGGCGAAACAGCTGGTCGCCTGCGACATGGCCGCGCTCGCCGAGGCGACCAACAGCGTGATCAGCTCGGTGCTGTTCGGCGCGCTGGCCGGCGCCGGCGCGCTGCCGGCGCAGCGCACGGCGTTCGAGGCGGCGATCCGCCGCGGCGGCGTCGGCGTCAAGGACAGTCTCAATGCGTTCGCGGCGGGTTTTGCCGCGGCGGAGGTGGGCACCGCAGCGCCTGCGCCGGCAGCGGCGGCAGGCGCGGCGCCGAGCTCGTCGAAGCTGGCGGGACTGCTGATCGAGGCGAACAGGTTTCCGGACAGCGCGCGTAGTTTCGTGCGTGCCGGTGTCGAGCGGCTCGCCGACTATCAGGACGTGGACTATGCGCGGCTTTACGTTGCGCGCCTGCTTCCCATCGTCGAGCTGGAGCAGCGTCACGGCGACGGCGCAGGAAAGCTCCTGGCCGAGACCGCGCGCGAGCTTGCGCTCGGCATGGCCTACGAGGACACCGTGCGCGTCGCCGAGCTGAAGATCAGGCCCGGCCGCTTCGCGCGGGTGCGCGAGGAGGTCAAGGTCGAGGACGGGCAGATCCTGGAGATCGCGGAATTCCTGCATCCGCGCGTGCAGGAGATCGCCGACACGCTGCCGGAAAAGTGGGGGCAGTGGCTCCTCGACAGCGGCTGGCCGCGGCGGCTCCTTGAGCGGTTCACCCACAAGGGCCGCGTGCTGAAGACGTCGACCATCCGCGGCTTCCTCATGCTCTACGCGGTCGCGGCACTGAAGCCGACGCGGCCGCGCTCGCTGCGCTTCAAGGCCGAGCAGGCGCTGATCGAGACTTGGCTTGCGGCGATAGCGGCGACCGCGCCGCGCGACTACGCGCTCGCCGCCGAGATCGCCATGTGCCGCACCCTGGTGAAGGGCTATTCCGACACCCATGAGCGCGGCCGCAAGAATTTCGAGACGCTGATGACGCTGTTGCCCGACCTCACGGGTCGTCCCGACGCGGCGGTCACGCTCGCCGCGCTGCGCAAGGCCGCGCTTGCCGACGACACCGGCGCGGCGCTCTCCGCCGCCGTGAAGCAGGTGCGCCCGCTGTCGCAAGCGGCGGAGTAGGCGCGCGGCAGGCGTTCGAAAGCAGGGCGAGCTTCATGACAAGTTCATGGTCACCGAATTTGAAACACTGACATCCGACAGCTTCTCGGAGTTCGCCGGCAAGGTGCCGGGCCTGGTGAAGGAGCTTGCTGAATCGCCCATCGCGGCAAATCAGCTGCCGGCCTCATCGGATCGGTGGTGCGTACTGAATGCCGCCTCTGGTCCAGAGGTCGTTGAGGCCCCGGGCAATGCCGAGCTTGGAGCCGTCGCCGATGTTTCGATCGAAGACTTCGCCGTAGTTGCCGACAAGGCGAATGATCCTGGTCGCCCAGTCCTTGGAGAGGCCGATGGTCTCGCCATAAGCGCCTTCGGCGCCGACCAGGCGTCTCACTTCCGGCTTGTCGGAGCGCATCGCAGCCTCGATGGTCTGCGACGAGACGCCGAGCTCCTCCGCGATGATCATGGCAAAATGCGTCCAGCGCACGATGGCGAACCATTGCATGTCGTCAGCGCCGACAACCGGCCCGAGCGGCTCCTTGGAAATGACGTCTGGCAGGATGAGGTGCTCGTCGGGCTGGGTGAGGGTGATCCGCAGCGCATAGAGTTGCGAAATGTCGGCCGTGAGAGCCTTGCAGCGGCCCATGTCGTAAGCCTTGAGCGCCTCGCTGAAAGTCGCGAATGTCATCGCCTGGTGCTCGACCCGGTTGGTGCGGAAATAGTCGGCCAGATTGAGCTCCGTGGTGGTATCGCTCTGCACGCACACGCTCGCGCCGCGCAGCTCCAGCGCCGAACTGATGTTGAGCGAGCGGGGGACGACGAACCCCTGTCCGTCGTAATACGTCGTCACCGGGAAGCTCAGCCCGAGCCCGGTATCGCGCGACATCGTCCAGGTCGAGTTGCGCGACAGCACGTCGATGGTTTTCGACTGAAGTGCGCCGAAACGCGCTCCTGCGGCGAGCGGAACATATCTCACCTGGCTCGGATCGTTGAAGATCGCCGCCGCCAGCGCGCGGCAGAGGTCGACGTCGAAGCCGCTCCAGTTTCCCCTGTCGTCCGGAATCGAAAATCCGGTCAGCCCCTGGCCGACGCCGCAGACCAGCACACCGCGGTCCTTGACGGCCTTGAGGGTCTGCGCGCTCGCGGCGTGACAGCCGATCGCGGCGAATCCTGCCAGTAACAGCACCCGGACAATGCGGTTCATGCGACGTCCTCCCTCCAATGTCTGGTCCAGCGGCCGTGTTCGCTCACCGGCTACAGCACCGGTTGATGGCGGATGATGACCTTGGTGCCGACCGGCACCCGGTCGTACAGATCGACGACCGCGTCATTGACCAGCCGGAAGCAGCCGGATGACACGGCGCTGCCGATCGTTTGCGGTTGGTTGGTACCGTGGATGCGATAGACAGTGGCGCCGAGATACATGGCGCGCGCGCCGAGCGGATTGCCGGGGCCGCCCGCCATCCAGCGCGGCAGGTAGGGCTGACGGGCGATCATCTCCTCGGGTGGAGTCCAGTCCGGCCATTCCGCCTTGCGCGTGATCTTCACCAGGCCGGACCATTGAAATCCTTCGCGGCCGACGCCGATGCCGTAACGCATCGCGCGCTGGTTGCCCTGGATCAGATAGAGAAACCGGCTCTGCGTATCGATGACGATGGTGCCCGGCGGCTCGCTCGTGCGGTAGAAGACCGGCTGGCGCCGGTAGATGGGATCGACCTCGGTTTCTCCGACCGGCGCGATGTGTCCAGGCTGGTCGTCGATCATCATTTCTTTCTTGGGTGCGAATAGCGAGATCGGCTGTGGCGAGGCCGACTGCAGTCCCGCTGCCAGTGCTACCAGCACCACGAACGTCCTCTGCATTCCCATCGCTGTCTCCCGATACCCGGCTGCAGTTTTCGATGTACGCCTTAGTTCACCACCACGCGTGTTCCGACCTCGACGCGATTGAACAGGTCCGCAAAGTCGCGGTGGATGATCTGGAAGCATCCGCTCCAGACCGTGCGTCCGATAGACCGGGTGGCGTTCGTTCCGTGGATGAGGTGCAATTCGCTGCCGAGATACAGCGCGCGATCGCCGGCTGTGTTGTCGTGCTCGGCGGCGCCGCGTTCCTGCTGTAACCGATCGCCCGGCTCGAGCCGGCGCGATACCTGGTAGAGCCCGGCGGTGTCGGCGCAGTTGTTGCCGAGCGCGATCCCGTAGCGGACGGCGGCCGCTTTCGGCTGAGTGACGTAGAGGTAGAGCTGCGACTTGTCGATGATGATCGTTCCGGTCGGATGGGTGGTCCGGTACGGCACGAGCTGTCGCATGAAAATGTATGGCAGCGGAGCGTCGGCGGATTGAGCCTCGCGCGTGCGCTGCGCATCGGCTCGCGCCGGCAGCGGCACCTCCGTCGGCTGTGCGGGCGAAGGGATCCGGCTGGTGTATGTGTAATAGGTGAAGCCTGCTCCTCCGATAAGCAGCACTGCGACGCCTGCAGCGGCAAGGCCCGCCGCCCGGCGCCGATACCATGGCCGCTCGACCGGCCTCCCAACGGCATGCACGCTCCGCGGTCGCTCGAGCGGACTTTCGAACTCGAGTTCGACGCGCTGGATGGCGGCTTCCAGCGAGGCGAGCTCGGCGTCGATCGCGGCCTTCGACAATTCCGGTGTGGCCGAGCGCAGGTACGTCAGCACTGCTTTGCGAGTCCGATCGTATGCGGCGCGGCGCTCGCCAGGGTGCCGCGGTATCGACGGGGCTGCTCGCGCGAACATGTCGTCGTACTTCGACATTGGTGACACCGTTTGGCGCTCGGCAGCTGACGCACCTTCGTCCGGTCCTCCAGGCCTGAGAACATTTCGAAGGGCGCAGCTCCGACGTTCGTGCAACCGTCCTCAATTCAAGGGTCGTTTGCCGGTCCCGCCGCTGCGGCGCAGCGTGGCGCGCCCGCTCACGCCGGCTGTGCTGCAGAGGTCGTCGATACGAAACGGGCCCTCGGCTCGCGTGAGCGCCATGTCCTCGATGCGCGTGACGATCTGGCGGTAGCGTTTGTTCCGCCGTGGCCGAGGCGGCTTAGGTTCGGAAGATGGGAACGTTCCAGAGTGCATGACCCCCCTTGAGTTCGATCGGGCGATCCTCGGTCACGATCCCGACAAAGGGTATTGTTCCAAGGGGCAGGTGATATTGCCCTTTGGTACAATACGAAGGTCGGGGGGTACCGCGATCTATCCGGTCGCTTCGCCAGCCTCAAGCAGCAATGGCGGGGACGGCAAGGGGGCCGGCTGCGCTGGAGCGGCCGCTGCGGCGGGAACGACTTAGGTCTCGACGTTCATCGACCATCATTGGAGACGCGCTCTGCGGCTCTCGTCCGGATGAGGTCGGACTGTGTTGGAACTCCTGGCGGGAGAATCGACCTCTCCCGCGGCGCTCACCGCTCCGGCACCACCGCGGTCGCCTCGATCTCCAGCATCGCCTTGCGCTCGACCAGGCCGGACACGCCGACCGCGGCCATGGCCGGATAGACCGGGCCGATCACCTCGCGATAGACGCGGCCGAGCTCGCGCAGGTTGTTGCGGTACTCGTCGAGATCGACGATGTACCAGGTGAGCCGCACCAGATGCTCGGGGCCGGCGCCGCCTTCGGCGAGGATGGCCCGGATGTTGACGAGCGCCTGCTTCGTCTGCGCGACGAAGCCTTCGGCGAAATTGCCCATGACGTCCCAGCCGACCACGCCGGCAGTGACGATGACGCGGCCGCTCGCGACCATGCCGTTGGCATAGCCGCGCGGCTGCGGCCAGCCCTTTGGATTGAGCGCACGCGGCAGGTCGTCGTCTTCGGTGATTCCGGCCGGCGGTATGATATTCGGTGCCATTCTCTTCCTCACGAGGCGAGCTTGCGCGCGTCGGCGGCCGCCATGCGGCGCAGCTCGAAGCGCTGCAGCTTGCCGGTCTGCGTCTTCGGCAATTCGGTGACGTAGTCGATCGCGCGCGGATATTTGTACGGCGCGATCGTCGCTTTGACGTGATCCTGAAGCTGTTTCGTCATCGCCTCGTCGCCGGTGAGGCCCGGCCGCAGGATCACGTAAGCCTTCACGATCTGGCCGCGCTCCTCGCAGGCGACGCCGACCACGCCGCATTCGGCGACCGCCGCATGGGTGAGCAGCGCGGCTTCCACCTCGGGACCGGCGATGTTGTAGCCGGCAGAGATGATCATGTCGTCGGAGCGCGCCTGGTACCAGAAGTAGCCGTCGGCATCCATCACATAGGTGTCGCCGGTGACGTTCCAGCCGCTCTGCACGTAGACGGTCTGCCGCGTGTCGGCGAGGTAACGACACCCGGTCGGTCCGCGCACCGCGAGGCGGCCGGCGATGCCGGGCGGCATCTCGCGGCCCTCATCGTCGATCACCTTCGCCTCGTAGCCGGGCACCGCCTTGCCGGTCGAGCCGGCGCGCACCTCGTGATGCGGCGAGCCGATGAAGATGTGCAGCATCTCGGTCGCGCCGATGCCGTCGAGGATTTTGATGCCGGTCGCCGCCTGCCAGGCTTCGAAGGTTCCTTTCGGCAGCGTCTCGCCGGCCGACACGCAGATGCGCAGCGACGAGATGTCGTGGTCCTTGAGCTTCGCCAGCATGGCGCGATAGGCGGTCGGCGCGGTGAAGCAGACGGTGGCACCGAGCTTGCCGATGGCGGGGAGGAGATCGTCCGGCGCGGCGCGTTCGAGCAGCACGGTCGAGGCGCCGATGCGCAGCGGGAACAGCACGAGCCCGCCGAGCCCGAACGTGAACGCGAGCGGCGGCGAGCCGATGAAGCGGTCGGTCTGCGCGGCGCGCAGCACGTGCTTGCCGTAGCTGTCGCAGATCGCCAGCATGTCGCGATGGAAATGCATGGTGCCCTTCGGCTCGCCGGTGGTGCCGGAGGTGAAACCGATCAGGCAGACGTCGTCGTTCGCGGTGTCGCAGGCGGTGAAATTCTCGTAGCCGGGCTTCGCCATCAGCGCCTCGAGCCGGTCGCTCGCGTCGCCGCCCCAATAGACGAGGCGCTGGAGCGTCGGCACCTGCGCCTTGGTCTTCTCCAGCTCGTCGGCGAGCCGCGCGTCGCACAAAGCGAGCGCGATCTTCGCCTTGGTGACCACATAGGAGAGCTCCTTGGCGCGCAGCAGCGGCATGCCGGCGACGACGATGCCGCCGGCCTTGATCACCGCGAAATGCGCCGCGGCCATCATGGCGTTGTTGGGCGCACGCAGCAGCACCCGGTTGCCGGGTTTCAGGCCGAGGTCGCGGGTGAGCACATTGGCGATGCGGTTCACCCGCTCGCCGAGCTGCGCATAGGTGAGCGTCTCGGTCGGCGTGATGATGCAGGTCGCGTCGCCGCGCCCGGCGGCGATCCAGCGGTCGACGAACTCGGCGGCGCAGTTGACGCGGTCCGGGTATTGCAGCTCCGGCAGGTCGAACTTGAACTGCGGCCATTGCGACTGCGGCGGCAGGTTGTCGCGCGCGAAGCTGTCCATATGGGCCGAGGGGATCATGGCCATCGCTCCGTATTCATCGCCTGAACTGCCCCGGATCTCTTCTGACTCTCGACTCTTGCGTAGGGTGGGTTAGGCTCCATTAGGGCGTTTACGCCCGTCTTCGACGGGCTATGGGGCCGTAACCCACCATGTGCCTCGCGGCACGCTCAGCCGGTGGGTTACGCGCTTTGCGCTAACCCACCCTACAACCCATCACTCCGCCGCCGCCTGCTTGGGCGGGCGGTTCCTCAACAATTCGCGCGCGATCACGATCTTCTGCACCTCGGTCGCGCCCTCGTAGATGCGCAGTGCGCGGATCTCGCGGTAAAGCTCCTCGACCTTGACGCCCTTGGTGACGCCGAGCCCGCCGTGCAGCTGCACGGCGCGATCGATCACCTGCTGCGCCGTCTCGGTCGCGTACATCTTCGCCATCGCCGCTTCCCGCGTCACACGGTCGGCGCCCTGGTCCTTGGTCCAGGCGGCCCGATAGACGAGGAGCGCGGCGGCGTCGACCTCGGTCGCGCTGTCGGCAATCATGGCCTGGGCCATCTGCAGGTCGCCGAGCGGCGCGCCGAACAGTTTGCGCGAGGCGGCGCGGTCGACGGTCTCGGCCAGCGCGCGGCGCGCGAAGCCGAGCGCCGCGGCGCCGACCGTCGAGCGGAAGATGTCGAGCGTCGCCATGGCGATCTTGAAGCCGTCGCCTCCCTTGCCGAGCCGGTGGGTGAGGGGCACGCGCACGCCGTCGAATTTGAGCGTGGCGAGCGGATGCGGCGCGATCACCTCGATGCGCTCGGCGATCGACAGGCCCGGCGTGTCGGCGTCGACCATGAAGGCGGACAGGCCGCGCGCGCCCGGCGCCTCGCCGGTGCGGGCGAACACGACGTAGTGGTCGGCGATGCCGCCGTTGGAGATCCAGGTCTTGTTGCCGTCGATGCGCACGTGGTCGGCGCCGTCGGGCGTCGCGGTGGTGGCGAGCGCGGCGACGTCGGAGCCGGCCTCGAGCTCCGACAGCGCGAAGGCGGCGATGGCGTTGCCGTCGCGCACCGGCGGCAGATATTTGCGCTTGAGCTCGTCGGAGCCGGCGAGCGAGATCGAGCCGGTGCCGAGCCCCTGCATGGCGAAGGCGAAGTCGGCGAGGCCGTCGCGGTAGGCCAGCGTCTCGCGGGCGATGCAGAGCGTGCGCACGTCGAGCCGCTCGTGGCTGCCGCCGTAGGCTTTGGGTACCACGGCCTTGAGCAGGCCGGTCTCGCCGAGCGCTTTCACCCGCGCGCGGCAGGCTTCGTCGACATCGTCGTGCGGCAAATTGTGCAGCGTGGTGTCGGCGAACCGCGCGATCTCGCGCGCGAAGCGGCGGTGGTGGTCGTCGAAGAACGGCCAGGCGAGGGTGTCGGCGAGGGAGGTCATCATCAATCCCCTTCGAACACCGGCTTCTGCTTGGCCGCAAATGCGCGGAACGCGCGGGCGAAATCTTCCGTCTCCATGCACAAGGCCTGCGCCACCGCCTCCGCCTCGATCGCCTGCTCGACCGACATCGCCCATTCCATCTCCAGCATGCGCTTGGTCATGGCATTGGCGAACGTGGGACCCGAGGCGAAGTCGCGCGCCAGCTTGGTCGCTTCGGCGAGGACAGCGTCGGACCCGACCAGCCGATTGAAGAAGCCAAAGCGCTCGGCCTCCTCGCCGCCCATGGCGCGGCCGGTGAAGAGAAGCTCCGCGGCGCGGCCTTGCCCGATGATGCGCGGCAGGATCGCGCAGGCGCCCATGTCGCAGCCGGCGAGCCCGACGCGGTTGAACAGGAACGCGACCTTCGCGGCCGCGGTTCCGATGCGGATGTCGGACGCCATCGCAATGATCGCGCCGGCGCCGGCACAGACGCCGTCGATCGCCGCGACGATCGGCTGCGGGCAGGTGCGCATCGCCTTCACCACGTCGCCGGTCATCTTGGTGAAGTCGAGCAGCTCGGTGGTCTTCATCTTGGTGAGCGGCTCGATGATCTCGAACACGTCGCCGCCGGAGCAGAAATTGCCGCCGGCGCCCGTGACGACGATCGCTTTCACGCCCTTGTCGCGCGCGGCGGCGCGGAAGATGTCGACCACCTCGGCGTAGCTGTCGAAGGTGAGCGGGTTCTTCTTGTCCGGCCGGTCGAGGGTGAGGGTCGCGACCTTGCCGTCGACCGCGAAGCGGACATGGCGGCTCTGGTAGCCGGACAGGGGCAAGGTGACGGGATTGGCCGCGGTCATTTGGCGTTGCTCTTCTCGACGGCCGAATCTTCAATCGCCTTTCGGGCCGAGGTTTTGGTCTTGGCCAGGAGCTTCATCAGTGTCTCGATCTCGGCCGACGTGAGGTCGGCGAAAATCTCGGCGACCCAGTCGCCGTTGGCGCGCGCCATGGCGCGGAAGAAGCGGCGGCCCTCGGCGGTCAGGCTCACCACCTGGACGCGGCGGTCGGTCGGCGACGGCTTGCGCCGGATCAGGCCCTGCTCGACCAGACGCTCGACCAGGCCGGTGATGTTGCCGTTCGACACCATCATGCGCTGCGACAGCTCGCCGAGCGTCATGCCGTTCGGCGTGCGGTCGAGCTGGGCGAGCAGGTCGAAGCGGGGCAGGGTGACGTCGAAATTCTCGCGCAGCCGGCGCCGCACGTCGTTCTCGATCAGGGTCGTGCAGGTGAGCAGGCGCAGCCACAGCCGCAGCTCGGTCTTGTGGTCGTCCGGGCGTTCCGCGACCTTGGTCTCCGCGTCGAGCGGGGCCGAGCGAACATCATCCATGGTTCACACCTCGATCACACTTCGCCGCCGGCGACAGCGAGTGCTGATCCGGTCACGCCGGCGGCTTCCGCCGAGCACAGATAGAGCACGGCCGCCGCGACCTCCTGCGGCGTCACCAGGCGGCCGAGCGGGTTGTTCTTGAGCATGGCGGCGAGCGCGTCGTCGCGCGACAAGCCGGTCTTGTCGACGATACGGTCGAGGCTCGCCTGCGTCAGCTCGGTGTCGGCATAGCCGGGGCATACCGCGTTGACGGTGACGCCCGACGCGGCGGTCTCCAGCGCGAGCGCCCGCACCAGCCCGACCACGGCGTGCTTCGCCGCCACATAGGCGGAGACATAGGCATAGCCCTTGAGCCCGGCGGTCGAGGCGACCGCGACGATGCGGCCGAATTTCCGCGACGTCATGCCGTCGAGCACCGCATGCGTCGCGTGCACCACGCCCATCAGGTTCAATTCGAACATGCGGCGGAACTGCTCGGGCGGCGTCTTGCCGAACGGCGCGCTCTCGGCGCCGCCGGCATTCGCCACCAGGATGTCGATCGGTCCGTGCGCGCCGGCGACACTGGCCACTCCCGCGCGCACCGCCTGCTCATCCGTCACGTCGGCGACCACATAGCCGGCGGCATCGCGCGTCTGGACCGCTTCGGCGAGGCGTGTCTCGTCGCGGCCGAGCACGGTGACCCGGGCGCCGGCGCCGGTCAGGCCAGCGGCAATGGCGCGGCCAATGCCGCGTCCACCGCCGGTTACCAGTGCGTGCCGTCCGTCGAGGGGGGCCATGGGCCGAACCGCTGCAACCATTGCTGAATCGTGCAGTTATTTTAAGCTTGAAATATCCGCTTGTCGACCAGATATTTTAAGCTTAAAATAATTTGTGCGGTGCCGATTCCTCTGACCTCATCCTGAGGAGCACCACCGATGTCGGGTTTACCCGACATCGGCATGTTGAGTGAGCAAGTCGGCTAAAGCCGACTTGCGTGGGCGTGTCTCGAAGGATGGCCACATGCAAGGCCGTGCCACTTGCCATCCTTCGAGACGCGGTCCTTCGGCCGCTCCTCAGGATGAGGTCGGAGAGAAGAGGCGCCACCAGGCGGAGCGGAGGTGCGCATGAAGGTTCACGTCATCGGCGGCGGGCCGGCCGGCCTCTACTTCGCGATCCTGATGAAGAAGGCCTGGCCCGCGACGCGCATCACGGTGTTCGAGCGGAACCGGCCGGACGATACGTTCGGCTTCGGCGTGGTGTTCTCCGACGAGACGCTCGAAGGCTTCGAGAGCTACGACCGCGAGACCTACCGCGCGATCGTCGGCCACTTCGCCTATTGGGACGACATCGAGATCCATTTCCGCGACACCGTGCACCGGGTCGGCGGCAACGGGTTCTGCGGCTGCGCGCGCACGACGCTCCTGAAGATTCTCAGCCGCCGCGCCCAGTCGCTCGGCGTCGAGCTGAAGTATCAGACCGAGGTGTCGCCGCTCGATCCGGCGATCCGCGACTGCGACCTCCTGGTTGCCGCCGACGGCATCAACTCGGCGGTGCGCGCCGCGCATGCCGAGACGTTCAAGCCGTCGACCGACCTGCGCCCGAATCACTTTTCGTGGATGGGCTCGACCCGGCCGTTCGACGCCTTCACGTTCTTCTTCCGCGAGACTGAGCACGGCATCTTCATCGCGCACTGCTATCAGTATCAGCCGGGCCGCTCGACCTGGGTGATGGAGACCGACCCGGAGACCTTCGCCAAGGCTGGCCTGGGCCAGCTCGACGAGGAGGCGTCGGCGCGGTTCCTCGAAGGCGTGTTCGCCGAGGAGCTGCAAGGCCACAAGCTGATCATCAACCGGTCGATGTGGCGCAACTTCCCGACCATCCGCTGCGAGCGCTGGACCGCGGGCAACATCGTGCTGCTCGGCGACGCCAAGGCGACCGCGCATTTCTCGATCGGCTCCGGCACCAAGCTCGCCATGGAGGACGCGATTGCGCTCTACAAGGCGTTCAAAGCGACCGGCGGCAGCGACGTGCCGGCCGCGCTCGCGAAATTCGAGGCGCAGCGCCGCGAGGAGGTCGAGAAGACCCAGCACTCGGCCGAGGTGTCGCTGGTGTGGTTCGAGCACCTCAAGCGGTTCTGGCACATGGAGCCGACGCGCTTCGCATTCGGCTTGATGACGCGCGCCAAGGCGATCACCTACGACAACCTGAAGCTCCGCGCCCCCGCTTTCGTCGACGCGATCGATCGCGTGGTCGCCGACGACGTGCGCCGCCAGGGTTTCGACACGCAGCCGGTCGCGCCGATGTTCCAGCCGTTCCGCCTGCGCGGGCTGACGCTGGCCAATCGTGTCGTGGTCTCGCCGATGGACCAGTACTCCGCCGAGGACGGCACGCCCGGCGACTGGCACATGGTGCATTACGGCTCGCGCGCGATCGGCGGCGCCGGGCTGATGTTCACCGAGATGACCTGCGTGTCGCAGGAGGCGCGCATCACCGAAGGCTGCACCGGCATCTACAACGATGCGCAGGAAGCGGCGTGGACGCGCATCGTCGATTTCGTGCACGCCAATTCAGGGACGAAGTTCTGTTTCCAGCTCGGCCACGCCGGACGCAAGGGCGCGACCAAGCTGATGTGGGAGGGCATGGACGAGCCCCTGCCGGAGGGCAGCTGGCCGATCATGTCGGCGTCGCCGCTGCCGTATTATCCGCACAGCCAGGTGCCGCGCGAGATGACGCGCGCCGACATGGACAAGGTGATCGCCGACTTCGTCCAGGCAGTGCAGCGCGCCGAGCGGATCGGCTTCGACATGATCGAGCTGCACGCGGCGCACGGCTACCTCCTCGCAAGCTTCATCTCGCCGCTCACCAACAAGCGCACCGATGACTATGGCGGCTCGCTGGAGAACCGCGCGCGGTTTCCGCTCGAGGTGTTCCGCGCCATGCGCAAGGCGTGGCCCGATGAGAAGCCGATGTCGGTGCGCATCTCGGCGACCGACTGGGCGCCGGGCGGGCTGACCGGCGACGACGCCGTGGAGGTGGCCCGGCTGTTCGCCGAGGCGGGCTGCGACCTGATCGACGTGTCGACCGGGCAGACCGTGCCGGAATCGAAGCCGGTGTTCGGCCGCATGTTCCAGACGCCGTTCTCCGACCAGATCCGCAACGAGGCCGGCTTGGCGACCATGTGCGTCGGGGCGATCACCTCGGCTGACCAGGTCAACACCATCGTCGCGGCCGGGCGCGCCGACCTCGTCGCGCTCGCGCGGCCGCACCTGGTCGACCCATCCTTCACCATGAAGGCTGCGGCCTGGTACGGCGCGGCGGACGTTGCCTGTCCGCCGCAATACCTGCCCGGCAAGGCGCAGCTGTTCCGCAACACGGCGCGCGACCGCGAGGAGCTGACCACGCTCAAGCTCAAGGCCAAGCCGAAGACGCACGCGGCGAATTTCAATCAGGCGGCGGAGTAGGGCGGCACAGAGCAAATTCTCGCTTGTCCGCGCGAATGTTCCGTGTGACTCGGATGCAGTCGAGCACGGAGCATCGCCATGCATATCGGGCTGATCGGCGGCATCGGACCGGCCGCAACGCACCTCTATCATCGGGCCCTGAGCGAGCGACATGCGGAATCCGGAATTCCGTTGGAGCTGACCATCGCGCACGCCGATGTGCGCGAGCTTGCCCGCAATCATGTCAACGGCGACGCCGAGAAGCAGGCGCGCATCTTCGCTGGCCTGGTTGAGCGGCTGAAGGCCGCCGGCGCGGCCGCCGCGGCGATCACGTCAATGGGCGGTCACTTCTGCGTGACCGAGCTCGAGGCGCTCTCGCCGCTGCCCATCGTGAACGCCATTCCGGCGGTCGACGCGGCGATCCGGCAACGCAGCCTGCGAATCGTCGGCATCCTCGGCACGCGCGTCGTCATGGCGACGGGACTCTACGGCGGGATCGTCAGCGCGGCCGTCGTGCGCCCGGACGGCGCGGCACTCGCCGAGGTTCACGAGAACTACGTCGAGATGGCAACGACGGGCCGCGTGACCAGCGCGCAGCGCCGCGTGTTCTTCGAGGCAGGGCGGCGCCTCTGCGGCGATCAGGGCGCCGAGGTCGTCCTGCTCGGCGGCACCGATCTGTTCCTCGCCTTCGAGGGGCACGATTGCGGATTCCCGGTTCTCGACTGCGCCGAGGTGCACGTCGAGGCGATCTACCGGACATGGTCCGCCAAGGCGTAGCGCGGGCAAAGCCCGCGTTACGCGCCGAGGCGGATACCGCTAGAGGCTATGGTCGGGTCGCTGCGCCGTGACGGCCGGTGCCGAGGCGGCAGCCGCCGGCGCCACGGCGGTCTGAGCCGAGGATGGCTTGCGCTTGACCGAAGCGGCCTGCTTCTCGGCCGCTTTCACCTCGGCCGGACGCTCCACGCCCCACTGACCATACGGGACGGACGTGACCGCCGCGCCGTCGGGCCGCGTGTTCATCTCGCGCAGGTTGTTCACGAACACTTCGGGATAGGTCACGTTCCCCATCGGCGTCTTCAAGTTCATGGCGACGGCGATGTCCTTGATGAACGAGACGCAGTTGTAGAGCACCGCATGCCACGACGGCGAGGTCGCCTTCAGATGCTTGATGTAGGCTGCGGTCTTCCGGTACTCCGGCTCGCTCAGCATGATCCGGTAGCGCGCGGTCGTGTAGATGTCCTCGTTGTCGCCGTCGCTGGCGCCGGTTTCCGACGGCACCGGCACCAAGTGCCCGATCATCCACGGCAGCACGCTCTCGGTCGCCGGATGAATCCCGGCAATCTCGCCTTTGACGATCTTGCCGCGTGAGTTGACGGTTCCGTAGATCACGTAGGCGTGGCCGTAGCTCTTGGCCGCCCGTGCACGGAACTCGATGAAATAGCGTGTGCTCGGTTTCGGCGCGGCGACCTGTGCCGGCGCACTGCCGGCGGATCCTGCGCCTTCGTCCTGAGCGGTGGCGCCCGAGACGGCGAATAGCACAATGGCGAATGCGCTGATGACGACGGCGAGCCCGTCGAGAACGGTGCGGATACGCGTCACGTGATGACTCCGGTATTGACGAGAAGCCCCCGGATAGAAGGCCGCGGAGGGGATTGGCAAGCCAATACCCTCCGCCGGCAGAATCAGGCTCAGCCCTTCGTGACGACTGGCGGTGGCGCTTTGCCCTTGCCGAGGGGCGGACCCTTGCCGGCGCAGGCAGAGACGCTCAAAGCCATGAGCAGAGCCGCAGCTAAGGCTAGAAACTGACGCATAAGCGCCCCCATTGCTTGGTTACGGCAGTGATCACGCTACATGGTTGTGTATTCCTGACTAGTGCACGAAAGCCACACCTCGCAGGAAAGCGCCACAGATGGCGGCTCTTCCACCATGCACGAGGCCCTTTGCGTATTGACATACCATGGAACCGTACGTCGCAAATCCAACTTTGCCCCGCCGCGGAAGTACAAGCGGACGCAAATGCATAGTAACGGGTCTTGGTAAGGGATCTTGGCCCCGCGGCGGCGCGAGAATCAGCCTCGTGTCTTGGCGCAAGCGAGCCGGAAGGGCGTTCACGCCTGTCTCTACCACCCACCGGATTACCCCTGCACGATCAGCAGCACGTAGACCCCGAACAGAATCAGGTGCACCGCGCCCTGGATGACGTTGGTGCGGCCGCTGGCGAAGGTGACCACGCTGACCGCCAGGGTGAGCATGAGCAGCACCACGTCGGTGTGCTCGACGCCGAGCTCGATGTTACGCCCGGTCATGTGGCTGACGATCAGCATCGCCGGAATGGTGAGGCCGATGGTGGAGAGCACCGAGCCGAGGAAGATGTTGACCGAGCGCTGGATATGGTTCGCCATCGCGGCGCGCACGGCGCCGATCGCCTCCGGCGTCGCCACCAGCACCGCCATGATCACGCCGCCGAGCGCGGCCGGCGCCTCGAGTTCCTCCACCAGATAGTCGATCGGCTTGGCCAGGTGCTCGGCGAGAAACACCACGGGCACCATGTAGGCGAGCAGCATCACCGCATGCAGCAGCAGCGGATGTGCCGGCGCGTCGCCTGGCGCCGACGCATGGTCATGCGCATGGGCGTGGGTTTCGTCGTCCATCCTGAAATAGCGGCGATGGCGTCCCGTCTGCATCATCAGGAACGTGGCGTAGAGGCCGACCGAGACGAGCACGAGGAACATCTGTTGGGCGACCGACAGGAACGGGCCCGGCGTGGTGACCGTGTAGTTCGGCAACAGGAGGCTGAGCACGACCAGCGGAATGATCACGCCGAGGTACGAGTTGGCGCCCTGAAGATTGTAGGTCTGCTCCTGGTGGCGCCAGGCGCCGAGCAGGAGCGAGAGCCCGACCATGCCGTTGAGGATGATCATGACCACCGCGAACAAGGTGTCGCGGACGAGCGTCGGATTGTTGGCGCCGTGCACCATCACCGCGGAGATGCTGATCACCTCGATGAAGGTGACCGCGAGGGTGAGTATCAGCGTGCCGTACGGCTCGCCGAGCCGGACCGCGAGGTGATCGGCATGGCGGACGACGCCGATCGCCGCGCCGAGCACGCTCGCGAACAGCCAGGCGAAGACGACGGCGAACCCGACGGGGTTCGACAATTGTTGCGAAAGCACGTGGCCGAAGACCAGGAAGATCAGGCTGCTCGCCGCGGCGCAGGCAAGGAACCATTCGTGACGAGCGAACGTGCGGAATGAGCTTGCCGTCATGTGCCGGGTTGGGGTCCGCGATCAATCCGCATCGATGCTGCAGCATACGGACGCGCCCGCGGCCTGCAACGGACGCGCGCGCTTGTGCACACCAAAGTCGGCCAGATCACCGCAGCTTGTCGGCCACCGTGCTCGAACGCATCTGGTCGACGATCGCCATCAGCGAGCGGACGGCGTCGTTCTCACCGGAGAGCTTGGTGAGGACTCGCCGGCTGGCTGCGTAGAGCTCGCGCTGTACCGCCGCCGGCAGCGGGGCCACGGTGACGCCGCGTCGCGCGATATCCGCGAGCGCCACCTTGGCGAGCTGGTCATACTCGTCGAGCATGGCATCGGCCGCCTCGCGACAGGCCTGCTCGACGATCTGCCGGCCGGCCGGCGGCAGCGCATCCCACTTGCTCTTGGAGATGAAGAGGTCGAGCGCGTAGCCCGGCATCACCGCGCCGGGGAAATAGTAGTATTTGGCGGCGTCCGCCAATCCGAGATCGAGATCGCTCTTCGGGTCGGCGAAATGCGCACCGTCGAGCAGTCCGCGCTCCAGGGCGGGAACGACCTCGCCGCCGGGCAGGATCACGACACTGCTGCCGGCCTCGCGGTAGATGTCCGCCACCATCGCGACGGACCTCACCTTCGCGCCCTTGAGCCCGGCCGTCGGCGTGAGCGGTCGCTTGGCCCAGCCCTCACCATTGCGCCCGAACGCCCCGCACGGGAGCGCAACGATCCCATGCTTCGCCGAAAGGGCGTCAAAGATCGCCGACACGTCAGGCCGGCGGCGAAACGCGAGCTGATCGCGCGGCTCGAATCCGAACGGCACCGCGGACATCAACGCGAATGCCTTGTCCTTGCCGTAGAAGTTGGCGGCCATGCCGTATCCGAGATCGAGCGTGCTGTTCGCGACGGCATCGGCAAGCTGGAACGCCGGCACGACCGATCCGGCCGCGAGCAGATCAATCTTCATGCGTCCGCCCGACAGCTCGCCGACGCGCTTCGCGAACAGCGGCAGTGTCGTCGGCGTCTTGGCAGGGAACGTGGTTTGCAGCTTCCACGTCAGGGTCGGGGCGCTCGCGGCGTTGATCTGCGGCGGCGTGACCCGCGGCGCGCTTGCGGCAGGCGGAGCGGCCGGAAGATTGGCCGGGGGAGGAGGCGCCGGCGTCGGCCTGACCTCGAGGGCGGCGACGCGGTTGCGCTCCGTGCGCGCAAGATCGGCGAGGAAGCCGGTGCGGTGCTTCTGCAGGAACGCGTCCCACCCGTCCTTGGTGCCGATCGCGCGGGCAAGCTCGAAGTCGGCGCGGGCGGCGGCGTCGGGATCGGCGGCTGGCGCCGGAGCGGGGGCCGCCGCGCTGACTCCCTCCACCGCGATCGATCGGCCGCGCAGGTAGAACTCGCCGATCAGCGACAGCGACAGCTCGGGAAGCTGCGCCTGACGGGTCGCCGCGTAGACGTCGGCGCTGATGCGCCGGAACACCGTACCGATCTCCTCGCGCTCCTCGATGCGCTTGAGGAACGCCGTGGTGTAGGGACTGTTGCGGCTGGTGCCGTCGTCCGCGGTGCGTCCGGCCTGCGTCGCGTAGGCGACGATCATGCCCTGCGGGGAGTCGATCTTGGCGAGGCCGCGCTGCAGCGACGCTGCGCGGGTGAGCCCGATCGAGCGCTTGAGGCCCTCCGCGAGCGGATTGTCGCGGCACGAATCGAGCACCAGGATGCGCAGGTTCTTGGCCTGCTGCAGGTCGGTGAGGATGTCGTCGACCCGCGACAGGCGACGCAGGTCGGCCTCGTCGCTCAGCTTTGCGTCGACCGGCATCAGGTAGTTGATGCCGGCGAACTGCATGGCGTGGCCGCTGTAGTAGAAGACCGCGACGTCGGCGCCGCGCGCGCTGCGCGCGAAGCGAATGGCGTGGTCGTCGAACGCGGCCTTGTCGAGATCGAGGCCGAGGATGGTCTCGAAGCCGACGCGCTTGAGCGCTGCCGCGACATCCTCGGCGTCATTGCGTGGGTTGGGCAGCGGCGTCGCGTTCCGGTAGGCGCCGTTGCCGATCACCAGCGCGATGCGCCCCTCGGCATGTGCCGGAGCAACACCCAGCGCGGCCACGACGGCAACCATGCCGATGGCCGCGAATAATTGCCGAAGCAGTCCCATGCGAAATCCCCCAAGGGTCACACGGTCACCCGCCAAAATGAGGCTTTATGTGATGGTTGTCACACGATGAGCTCGTCTGGTTCACCTCCGGTAGCATACTGCCGTGAGTCATGAGCGCGGGCGCCAGTCATTGGCCTGCCATGGCGGTCTAGACCGTCCGATACCCGCCATCGGCCATGATGATCGATCCCGTCACATAGGCCGAGAGATCGGAGGCGAGGAAGATCGCCGGGCCGACGATGTCCTCCGGTTTGCCGGCGCGGCCGAGCGGCGTGTGGTCGACGAACATCTTCACGATCTCGGGGTTGCTGGCGCGCACCTTCTCGTTGAGCGGCGTCTCGATCAGGCCGGGGCCGATGGCGTTGACCCGCACGCCGTCCTTGCCGAGCTCGGCCGCGAGCGCGCGGGTGAAGCCGAGCACGCCGTGCTTCGCGGTGGTGTAGGCGGGCGAGTTCGGCGTGCGCACGTGCATGAACGACTGCACCGAGCCGATGTTGACGATCCGGCCCCTGGTGGCGCGCAGCTGTGCCAGGAAGGCGTGCGTCACGTTGAACACGCCGCCGAGGTTGATCGCCAGGATATCCTGCCAGTCCTTGATCACGGCGTCGGGATCGGCGGTGAAGGCGTTGCGGCGGTTGATGCCGGCATTGTTGACCAGCACGGAGACCTTGCCGAACTTCTGCTCGATCTCGCCCGCGACCGCGCGGCACTTCTCGCGATCGGTCACGTCGAGCACCAGGCTGAACGCCTTGCCGCCGGCCGCGGTGATCGCCTTGGCGGTCTCGGCGGCGGCGTCACCGTTGACGTCGAGCACGCCAACCTGCGCGCCTTCCTTCGCGTAGCCGAGCGCGATCGCGCGGCCAATGCCCGATCCGCTGCCGGTGACGACGGCGATGTGCTTGTCGAGAAGCCCGGTCATGGTGCCCTCCCACCTCTATTGGTCTTGGCCATTGTAGGATGGGTTGAGCGAAGCGAAACCCATCGTCAGACAGAAAGATTGATGGGTTTCGCTGCGCTCAACCCATCCTACGGCTTCACCCGACAATCTCCGTTGTCTCGCCATCGACCACGAACGCCTCGCCATCGCGGATCGGCGTATAGGCGATGCCATGATCACGGCAGTACTGCACCTGCTTGTCGGCGCCCGGAGAGTCGCGGTGCGCGGACTTGTGGTGAACGATAATGTTGCGGTCAACCAGTGCGAGCCCGTCCCAGATGACCTCAGTGCCATAGGTCGCGCCGACCGCGCCTGGATCATCGAGCAACTCGACGCCCCGCAACGTCGGGCCGGCGCAGCACACGGCCGCACTGAATCCCGCATAGACGATGTTGTCGGCCGCGAGCAGCGTGCGGATCGCGGCGTCGAAGCCGCTGCGCCGCATCGCGCTCCGCAGCAGAAAGGCGTTGCCGCCGTTGATCCACACGCCATCGACATGTCGGAGCGCGCCCCCGACCTCGCTCGGCTGGTCAAAATAGTGTCGCAGATCCAGCTCGGTCGCGGCCAATCCCAGTCCGGCCAGCGCGTCGACCTGAGCCGCGAGCCACCGCGCGCGGTCGTCCGGAAAGTTGTCGAGCGCGTTCACGATCACGGCGACGGTCTTGCCGGAGCCGATCAGGGACACCAGGCGATCCGGCCTCTTGCCGAGCTTGAACGAGGACAGGTAGAGCCGCACGGCGTGATCACCGGAGCTTCATGATGCAAGCACACCCCGGTCCCCGCGACCGATCCGGACCGGCATGCGGCGCTGCCCCCAGCTCCCGCGGCGCGCTTCAAACAGGCCGGGGATCGCGGCGCCGCAGCTGCCGCAGCGGCCGTCTGTACTGAGCCGCCACGTCGTGATCTCATACCAGTCCCGGCCGATGAGGCGCTCACCGCACTCAGGGCAATACGTGCTCTGGCCCCTCTCGTCATGGACGTTCCCGGTATAGACGTAATGAAGCCCGACCTCGCGGGCGATGTCGCGGGCCGTCGTGAGCGTGCTGGCGGGCGTGCAGGGCAGGTCCAGCATCCTGTAGTCAGGATGAAACGCGGTGAAATGCAGCGGCACGTCCGGCCCGAGCCTGCTGATCACCCATTCGCTGAGCCTTTTCACCTCCTGCGGGCTGTCGTTGTGACCGGGAATCAGCAGCGTCGTGATCTCGAACCAGACCTTTGTCTCGCGCTTCAGATATTCAAGCGTCTCGAGGACAGCGGCGAGATGGCCGGTGCACAGCCGCTTGTAGAACTCCTCGGTGAACGCCTTGAGGTCGACATTTGCCGCGTCCATCCAGCGGTACATGTCCTCCCGCGCCGCGGCGGCGATGTAGCCGGCGGTGACCGCCACGTTCTTGATCCCGTGCCGGCGTGCCGCCTTGGCGACGTCCACCGCATATTCGAGGAAGATCACGGGGTCGTTGTAGGTGTAGGCGATCGAGCGGGAGCCGGTGGCGATCGCCGCGCGCACGATGTCCTCAGGCGAAGCCGTGTCCTGTAACCGGTCGAGCTGCCGGGCTTTGGAGATGTCCCAGTTCTGGCAGAATTTGCATGTCAGGTTGCAGCCCGCAGTGCCGAAGGACAATACGGGCGTCCCCGGCAGAAAGTGGTTCAGAGGCTTCTTCTCGATCGGATCGACGCAGAACCCCGAGGAGCGGCCGTAGGTGGTGAGCACGATCCGGTCGTCCTGCCGGCCCCGCACGAAGCACAAGCCGCGCTGGCCCTCGCTGAGCTTGCAGTAGCGCGGGCAGACGTCGCATTGGATGCGCCCGTCGTCGAGCCGGTGCCAGTGGCGGCCAGCAACGCCTTCCAAACGCTCGGGTCCGGTCATAGAATTCATCGTGCGAGCCGCGCATCGGGCTTCTGCCAACGCGTCGTGGAGATATCGCGCAGGCGGCCGCGGCTCATTCTATCCCCGATCGGCACCGCAGCAAAACAAACCGCGACGGAGGTCTCCATGTACGCCGCCATTCGCCAGGGCAAGGCAAGAGCCGGCATGGCCGAAGAGCTCACGGCCAGGATCAAGGAAGGGGCGATCCCGATCATCAGCGACGTGCCGGGCTTTCAGGCCTACTACGTGATCTATGCCCCGGACGACACCGTGACGGCGATCGGCATCTTCAACAATGTCGAGGCCGCCGAGGAGTCGAACAGGCGCGCGCTCGCCTGGATCGATCAGAACATCGGGCCGCTGCTCGCCGGCCCCGTCACGGCCGTGGCCGGGCCCGTGATCGTGCACACGTTTGCATAGCGCAGCCGTCGATAGTGGCCTTGACGCTGACTAGGGGCTCGTCCTCGATGAGCCAGGCGAGAGTGGAATGCGAAATATTCTATAGCCCGGGATGTCTGGAAACGACTCGGCTGCTTGCGGAGACACCAGCGTCAAAACCGCCGCCGGCACTTCGCCACTGACCAGCCGATCGATCGCCTTCGTGTTCCTCTCGTCAAGCTGGACCTCAGCCGCACCAGCTGACGCGATCGCGGCCCGAATAGACGCGCTGGACGCCGACTGCTGGGCGTCTATCGCAACATCTTTTCCGGCCAGATCGGACACCGACTCGATCTCTGGAAGCGCCATCAGAAGGGCAACTCGATTGTCCGCATTTTCGGTCGCCGCGGATACGGTGGGCTCGGTATCGCTCCGGTCGGCAGCTCCGCTGTGAGCGGAGGCTTCGGCATTGACTGTTTTTTCTTGTGGCGCGGGTGCCGGGCTCACGGCCGTCACGCGCTCGGCGAGCGCTGTCGCAGCCGCGTCCTGCTCCTGCACTGCTCCGGCCTTGGGCGTCGCAGCCGCGCCGTCTGGGGACGGCGAAGCCCCAACTTTGGTTGGCGCCGGTTCGGACTTGACAGCAACGTCACCTGCAGGCTGCAGCTTCGGGATCCTTGCGGGCGGCAACGTTGCAGCCTGTTTTGCAATACGGGGTGCCGCAGACTTTGAACCTTCCCGATGCACTGCGGTTGCACGACGACCTGCGCTGCGCGCTGGACGACGCACGGCCTTCTCAGGTGCGGATTTTGCGAGCGGGGATTCCGCCGGTGCGGATTGCTGGGCCATGGACGGCGTTTGTCGCCGCGACCAGGCCAGATAAGACTGGCACGCGCTGTTGCACGGCAGTCCATCAATATACGCGGTATCAGGCGAGTCCAACGGATGAGCCTGCGAAGCTCCCGCGGAGCCAAGGAACAACAGGCCGGCTAGCATTATCCAGTTCTTCGACATGACCCACTCCGATTTTTGCACAAATGCTCGCGGCGTGACTATTTTGGGCGGGGCGCAGCGACGGAAGCTTCGCCGTTTTCATCCGGCTGACAGGTGCCGAAGCGCGGTATAGTTCCCCCGGAAGCTACGGGCGCAGCGCGATCGCGTTTCAGAAAAATTGGGCGCCGCTCGGAAAAAAAATCGACGATCCGGTTGGAGCCCCGCCTTCGCTAAAGCTTCGGGGGCTTGCCAGGCGAAGCTGCGTAGCAGCGCAGGTTGGTGCCCCTGGCCGGAGTCGAACCAGCACGGGTGTTAGCCCACCTGATTTTGAGTCAGGCGCGTCTACCATTTCGCCACAGGGGCAACCTGTCGGAGCATGATCCTGCAAACGGATCATGGTCCTGCGGCGCGCGGATCATAGCGGCGGGCGGCGAGGGGTCAATCTTCCTTGGCGCATATCCTTTTCGGAAAACCGGCGTCCACTTTTCCGGGATATGCGCCAGCCAGACCGGTTTCGGGGCGCTGCGAACCGCCATGTTGCCGCAATCGACGAATAGCCGAACCTGCGCTATCCGTCGTCGGGGCTCGCGCCCCGCCGCCGGCCAGGAACCGCTCATGTCCGTCAGCTTCGCCGACCTGCGCTCGACCCCTCTCGCCACCGCGGCCGTCATCGTCGCGGCCGGGGGAGCCGCGACCATCCTCGGCGCCTTTTTCTTCCAGTACGTGATCGGCCTGAAGCCGTGCCCGCTCTGCCTCGAGCAGCGCTACGCTTATTATTTCGCGATCCCGCTGGCGGCGATGGTGCTGCTCGGGGTGTCGGTCAATTCCTCGCGCAAGGTGCTGATCGCCGCGCTTGCGGTGATCGCCGCGATCATGGTCTGGAACGCCGGGCTCGGCGCCTATCACGCGGGCGTTGAATGGAAATGGTGGGAGGGCCCGCGCGACTGCACCGGGGATATCGCCTCGTTCGGCAATGCCGGCAGCCTGCTGCAGCAGATCCAGCGGACCAGCATCGTCCGCTGCGACGAGATCCCCTGGAGCTTCCTCGGGCTCTCGCTCGCCGGATACAATGCGCTCATTTCGCTTGCGCTCGCCGCGGTCGCCGGCTGGGGCGCGGCGACGGAGTTCAAACGACCGAAGGAGACCGGGGGGGCGTGATGAGCAGACACGGCGCGTCCCGTGTCGCGGCGCTCGGTGCCGCGGCCGGGCTGGTCACCTGTCTTGTTACTGGTCTTGCGACCGGCGCGCAGGCGCAGTCGCCCAAGCTGTGGCGGCACGGCATCATCGAGCCGAAAAGCGACGCCGGTCTCGTCCTGATGGTGGCGCAGAAGGATTTCGCCGAGCGGTTCGGCCTGAAGATCGACGTGGTGAAGTTCAAGAACGTGGGCCTCGCCGTCAAGGCGCTGCTCGCCGGCGATCTCGAAAGCATCGAGGCGGGCGCCGCCGAGGGCATCGTCGCCGCCGCGCAAGGCGCCGACCTGAAGATCGCCGGCTGCACCTGGCCCGGTCAGCGGCATGTCGTGCTGGCGCGCGCGTCGGTGGCGAGCGTCGAGGAGTTGAAGGGCAAGACCATCGCCGCCTCGGCGCCCGGACTGGTGCCGGACCTGCTCACCCGCGCGCTGCTCGACAAGCACGGCCTCACGCCCTCCGACGTGAAGATCGCGAGCTTCGCCGCCGACCCGGACCGCTTCCGCGCGCTGATCGCCGGCGGGGTCGACGCCGCGGTGGTGACGCCCGACTACCTGCCGATCGCGCCGAAGGACATCCGGCTCCTTGCCGCCGGGCGCGACGTGATCCCGAAATTCATGCGGCTCTGTATCGAGATGACCGGCAAGACCTTGCAGGACCGCCGCGGCGAGGCGGCGCGCTTCCTCGCCGCCGAGATCACCGCGATGCGCCACGCCCGCTGCCGCAAGGACGAGGCGCTCAAGCTGACGCGCGAGGCGACGGCCGCAAAGCCCGACGACCCGCGGCCCGAATTCGTGTTCGACGACGCGGTGAGGAACCTCGACTACGATCCGACCCTGCCGATCCCGATCGACAAGCTCGCCTGGATGCAGGAGCAGCTGATCAAGACCGGCAGCATCAAGCAGCCGGTCGATTTCGAAAAGATGGTCGATCGGGACGTGCGGGCGAAGGCGCTGGAGGTCGCGGGCAAAGAGAAGGGCGGCTGCTATTAGACTTGGCGCATATCCTTTTCGGAAAACCGGCATCCACTTTTCCGGGATATGCGCTAGATCTTCACCGACGCCATGATGCCGTTCGGGAAAATCTCCTCCGGCGCCGCCAGCCGATGCGCGATGCCCTGCTGGTGGCAATACTTCACGAACACTTCGAGCGTCGGCCGGTTCTCGTCGATACCGAACGGGAACGGATCGCCGCCGAATGTCTCCCGCATCTGCCGCGCATAGGTCGGCAGCCACGGCAGCGGATAGCGTGACACGGCAGGATCGAACAGCCGCTCCTGGCTCCGCCGCTTCGATTCGTTGAATGCGTTGTAGAGATTGCGCGCGACCCACGGGTTGTCGTTGAGGATCGCGGATTTCATCGCGATGATGTGCATGATCGGGAACACCTTCGTATCCCGAAACTGCTTCTCCTCGAGCTCCAGGAAATTCGGGAACAGCCGCACCACGTCGGGGTGGCCCTGCAAAAAGCAGTTCGGCGGACGGGCGATCAAGGCGCAGTCGATCTCGCCCGCCGCGATCATGTCGGAGAGTGACTTGTCGGCGACGCGGGTGAGCTTGGTGCCGGCGGGCAGGTCGAGCTCGACCTTCTCGATCCGGCCCGGCTCGTTGGCGCCGGCCTGCACCCAGTGGATGTCGGAGAGCTTGAGCCCGACGTCGTTCATCAGCCAGCCGCGCATGTAGACCGCGGCGGTGTGCGCCCATTCCGGCGAGCCGATCGATTTGCCCTTGAGGTCCGCGGCGGATTTGATGCCGCTCTTTTTGTTGACGTAGAACGAGCCGAACCGGAACAGCCGCGACGCATAGACCGGCAGGCCGATGATGTCCGGATCCTTGCGCGTCACCTGCGCCATGAATTTGGCGAACGACAGCTCGGCGACGTCGAACTCGCGATTGAAGGTGAAGCGGGAGAACACCTCGTGATGGCCGAGGTTGAGCCACGTCGCGTCGATCCCCTCGGCCTGCACGGTGCCGAGCCGGAAGTCGCGGAAGTGGTCGTAGTCGGTGGTGGCGATGGTGAGTTTGAGGCGGTTCATTGCGTCATACTCTGACTCTTGTCCCGGCCGAGCGAAGCGGGAGCCGGGACCCAGTGCAACAGACTCCTGGGTCCCGGGTCTCGCTGCGCTCGCCCGGGACAGGAGGCATTGCCCCCATTACCGCACATATTTTAGCCGTTTTGTCACCCGAGCTTTTCTCGATTGTTCGTGGATCGCATCATGTCATTGCACTCGAAGTCGCTGTGGATTGCCGGGTTCGTCGCGCTTTCTATGCATGTCGGCACCGTTTCCTGTTTCGGCCAGACAAGCGCCGATCCACACAGCGCGGCCGTTCTGTTACCGGTCGGAAAAGCGCTGCTCGCCTCAGCGCTGGAGCGTGAGCGGACCAAGGTTGACAGCTTCATATCTCGGCCTCCGTCGTTTCCGATGCCGATGTGCGCGTTTGCCGGCGGGCTGTGTGGCGCGATCAACCGAGACGGCACGATCGCGGTGCCACCCGCGTACGACTGGGTCGACGATTTTCAGGAAGAACGCGCCCTGGTTCGCCTGGGCGGCCGCTACGGTTATGTCGACACCGCCGGCCGGTTGACCGCCGAACCCAGGTACGACGCGGCCGATCGCTTCTCGCGCGGGTTTGCTCAGGTGGACGTCGGCGGCAGATCGGCTTTGATCGATCGCGAGGGGCGTATCGTCGTCGAGCCGCGTTTCGGTTTCATCGTCCCGTTCACCGACGACCTGTTCTGGGTGGCCGAAGACAGACATGTGTCGGACGGCAGGCGGGACAACGTCCAGTTCATCTTCTTCGACGATCCGCTGCTGATCTTTTCGGGAAGCGCCCCGGGTCGGCAGATCCGTCCGAAGGGGAAATGGGGACTCGTCGACCGGTCGGGCGGCTGGGTCCGTCAGCCGGAATTTTTGGGCGTCAGCTTTTTCGATCAAAGATCCTGCTCCGATGTGGGCGAGAACGGATGCCGGGTGGGGCCTGATCAGGCCCGACGTCACATGGCAGATCGAGCCCAGATACGAGCATGTCAGTCATTTGATCGAGGGCTTTGCCGGGGTCATGCAGGGTGGCCGTTGGCATCATGTCGACGCCACCGGCCAGCTCGTGACGGACGAATATTTTCCACGTGGCGGCACACTCGCCGCGAAGCGCGTAGACAAGCTTTACGGGCTGATCGATCGCAGCGGTGCCTGGGTCGTCGAGCCCAAATACGACATGATTCTTCCCAGCACCATTCTGACGCCGCCATCGTGGTGGCAGGTGAAGCTCGGAGACAAGCACGGCCTGCTTGACGAGACCGGACAGATGATCGCCTCGCCGCTGTTCGACCATGCGCCCAGGCTCTGCGACGACGGCCGCATCATCGGCGTGATTGACAAGAAACCGCGGCTGTTTGCTCGCGACGGCGTTCCGATCGATCCGCCGGAGGGCGAGCTGACATGGCCCGACTCATGCGACGCGCCGTATGTCGTCAAGGTCGGCGCCAAATTCGGTTACACCGACAGTGCGCTGCGGCTGCTCACCTCGCCGAAATTCGATGCGGCCAGCAGCTTCTCCGCTCAAGGTCGCGCCGTCGTAAAGCTCGGCGGCAAGTTCGGCGTGCTGAAGCGGGACTGGACCTGGGCCGTGGAGCCGAAATTCGATGCGGTCTCTGGCCCGATGCCGGGCGGCGTCATGCTCGCGATGGTGGAGGGCAAGGGCGGCATATTCGACGTGGCGCGCAACGATTGGGTTGTCGCGCCGAAGTTTGACGGAATTTGCCCCGTCGGTTCGAACTTGATCATGGCGGTGAGCGACGGAAAACGCGGCCTGATGGATCCGTCGGGCGCGTGGCTGACCGCACAGGAGTTCGAACGGTTCGGCCTCCGCTTCGATGATGGCATCGTACCGGCGAAACGCGGCGACAAATGGGAGTTTGTCGATATGGCGGGCATCGCCGTCGGTGACGCGAAATACGACGACGTGAAGTTTTTCGACCGCGGAGTCGGTTGGGCAAAAACGGGTACGTCCTGGTGTCCAATCGACCGCCGCGGTCGCAAGATTCCCTCGCTGCAGTGTCAGGACAGCGATCCGACCAAGATTGAAATGATGCGCTTCGATTGTCGCATCACGTCGCACTAATGATTTGCATCACGTCATGTGAGAATCCTGGTCAGCAACATCCCGGCGCCCGCGTGTCCGGAGAACGGCGTCGTGCGCGCTGACGATAATCATTCGCCCAGCTCCTCCAGCTCTCGGAC
>Ga0081540_1000165_pt1 | contig 68435 bp, 62 predicted proteins | sample TabmetS2T1R1_FD_71024 | JGI IMG/M metagenome (GOLD analysis project Ga0081540, IMG submission 71024) | Tabebuia heterophylla rhizosphere microbial communities from the University of Puerto Rico - S2T1R1 | ecosystem: Host-associated > Plants > Roots > Rhizosphere ...
GCGGTCGATGAGGCGCGCGCCTGGCCGTTCGAGGAGGCCCGGCGCATCCTCAGACGACTTCAGACGTTGAAAGACGACGCCGACAAGCCGGTGATTTTCGAGACCGGTTACGGGCCCTCCGGACTGCCTCACATCGGTACCTTCGGCGAGGTGGCACGTACCGCCATGGTGCGCCACGCCTTCGAGGTCTTGACCGAGGGGAGGCGCAAAACCCGCTTGATCTGCTTTTCCGATGACATGGACGGCCTGCGAAAGGTGCCCGACAACGTCCCCAACCGAGACCTGCTCGCGCAGTACCTCGACAAGCCGCTCACCTCGGTGCCCGATCCCTTTGGCGGCGAGCACCCGAGCTTTGCGCATCACAACAATGCCCGCCTGCGCCGCTTCCTCGACCAATTTGGCTTTGACTACGAATTTTATTCGGCGACGGAGAGTTACCAGGCAGGTTTGTTCGATGAGACCTTGCTCAAAATGCTCAAGGCCTATGACAAGGTCATGGATATTATCCTGCCAACGCTGGGACCGGAGCGCCGGCAAACCTACTCGCCTTTCCTTCCCATCTCGGCCGAGAGCGGCAAGGTGCTGCAGGTGCCCATGCTGGAGCGCCATCCGCGCAAGGGGACCGTGGTTTATGTCGACCCCGACACGGGAAAGAAAGTGGAGACGGCCGTGACGGGCGGCCGTGTCAAGTGCCAATGGAAGGCCGACTGGGCATTGCGCTGGACGGCGCTCAGTGTCGACTATGAGATGTGCGGCAAGGACTTGATCGACTCGGTCACCCTGTCGTCGAAAATCTGCCGTGCGCTCGGCGGCACGCCACCGGAGAACTTCATTTACGAACTCTTTCTCGATCAAGTTGGCGGCAAGATCTCCAAGTCGAAGGGCAACGGTCTCACCATCGAGGAATGGTTGACCTATGCCTCACCGGAGAGCCTGGCACTTTTCATGTTCCAGAAACCGAAAGCGGCCAAGCGCCTGTTCTTCGACGTCATCCCGAAGGCGGTGGATGAGTACCTGACGCACCTTGCCAAATATCCGCAGGAGGAGGAGCGGGCGAAGCTCGACAACCCGGCCTGGCACATTCACGTCGGCAACCCGCCTCGCGCCGAACTGCCGATCAGCTTCGGGCTGCTGCTTAACCTCGTGGCGGTATCGAACGCGGAGGCCAAGGCAACGCTGTGGGGCTTTATCCGGCGATATTCGCCAGCCGCGACGCCCGAAAAGTTTCCCGTGCTCGACCAGCTCGTCGGTTATGCGCTCGCCTACTATCGGGACTTCATCAGGCCACAGAAGATCTATCGGCTCGCCAACGACAAGGAACGGCAGGCCTTGCAAGACTTGGCCGAGCGACTGGCGACGGTGCCCGAGGGCAGCAACAGCGAGGCGCTGCAAAATCTGGTCTACGCGGTCGGCAAGGCGCACGCATTTGAGCCGTTACGGACCTGGTTCTCGGCGCTCTACGAAGTGCTGCTCGGACAACCCCAAGGCCCGCGCTTTGGCGGCTTCATCGAGCTGTTCGGCGTCGACAACACGCGCGCGCTGATCGCCAAGGCGCTGCGCGGCGAACTGGTGGGACCCGGCTGATCGGCGGTTCCTTGCCGGTCATGCTTCCTTGCCGTCAAGACGCGTGCCCCGGTTGCCAGCTAGGCGCCGCGCCGCTGCCGGCAGGCGGCGCGAGCGGGCCCGGGACAGAGCCCACAGGCGCTCCAAGATCGTCCGCCGAAAGTGCTGTGCCCCTCCAACCTCTTCGAGGTGCGCAAGATAGGGGTCCCAGAGCCGCCGCCGAGCCGCCGCGCGCTTGGTCGGTTTGGGCGCGCATCGCTCGGGCGACAAGGGCTCGAGGCGCTGGCCGCCGAGCCAGGCGAAGGTCGCTTGCCAAACCTCGGGCGCGGCGCGGCGGTTGCGCGCACCGCGCAGCTGCACGATGGTCGGCATCGTCACCTCTTCGCCATGCCGGCCGATTTCGACGCACGCCACCCGTCGTTCGCCCTTGCGAATGGAGAAAATCGCGCTCTGGCCGGCGCTGAGTTGGTCGGCGTATTGGTCGAGGCAGTTGTCGAGTGCGGCGCTTTCGTCGATGAAATCCTCGATGGTTCGCAGGGCAATGAAGTGGAAGCCGCTAACCACGCCGTCGGCCAACCACGGCCGTTCGATGCCCGTACCCAAGTATTCGCTGAGGCGCAGGCGCTGACGCCAGGCACCGACCTCCTCGCGCGCGCGCTTGAAACTCATCTCCGCGCCCCACGGGCGCCGCAGCAGCCGGTGTCCCAGCAACGCGGGCCGCTGACTGTACCAAGCCCATGCCGCCATCAGCTCGAACAGGTCCTCCGACCAGCTCGCCAGCTCCGTCTGGCGCGCCAGCCAGAGCGCGTACTCGCTGCCGGCCGCCAGCTGCGCCTGACCGACGCGCTTGAGCCAGTGGGCGGTTGCCTCCGGCGCGCGCGGAATGAGGCTCGAAATGCGCAAGCCATAGTCGTCTGCAACCGGGAAGGAGGGGAGTGGCTCCACGAACGCCTGCGGCGGCAGCCTGCGCAGCCACCACGCTAGTCCGAGCGCGTCGGCGACCTGGCGCAGAGGGGCGCCAGCACAAACCAAGGCCAGGCTACGATCGCGCCTGGCGGCTGAGCCATATCCCGTGCTCAGCGCAAACAGCAGCGCCGGAAAGCTCTCCGCCAGGTCCTCGATCTGGGAAGCACAGTTGCTCAAATCTCGGACGAGGCGGCGATAGAAGGGATGGAAGGTATCGAGACGTCGCTGTCGGCGGGCTTCCGCGCTCTCATGCCCGCCCAAAAGTACGCTGTTGAGGGCTGTCATTCGTATTGCTTCGTGCAATCTACTGCTCTTGCCGCCCCCACCGCTTTGCTTAGCCAAACAAAGTGGCGAAAACGGGAGAGTGCCGCGCGCGCATCGCGCTCAGCGGGGCAATGGGCCCAACCTGCGGTCGCGGGTTTTACCGGTGCGCGCTATTGCAGGCCGAGCAAGGCTTGGTTGAAGCCCGCCAATGAGATTGGAATGCCGATCCCGGCCTCTTCGGTTTGGAAGATGATAAAGACGGCCGTCTTGCCGCCCTTGAACTGCTCGATCAGCTGATCTTCCAAGACGACCTGCGCGTAGCAGGCAAACGAATGGCAACGCACGAACGGGGCGTGGCCGACGTCCTTATCGTCGATCTTGAGGCCGAGGCCGGGTGGCAGCAGCACACCCAGGGGTGCAAACACGCGCAGCACGCGCTTGCCATCCGAAAACCGCTGCACGTAAACCGTCAAACCGACGTTGCTGCGGTCTTCCGCGGTAACGCTCTGCACCATGGCGCAGGTCTCATTCTTGGCACCCGGTGGGGGAGGTTTACAGACGATTTGCCAGTCGCCGTGCTGGGCCTTGATGGTGCCGCCCTCCGGCGTCGGCGGCGTCTGTGCGCGGGCCGTTGCGCTCGTCAGCAGGGCCACGCAGGCCAGGGCACCGGTCCCCAGCAGGCGGCGCCCCCGAGCGATCATCCGGGGTGCTCGAAGGGATCGGCGCAGCAAACTCGAAATTCCTCACAGGGTTGCAGGGATTTGCTGGGACCCGTCCAGGCCGGCCGGCAGCTGATCGAAGGCGGCGTCGGTGGCGCGTTTTTCGTGCCCAATCACGACTCTTTTGATTTGGCCAATGAATCCGGCCAAAATGCGACTCACCTGGTGCGGTTGCAGGCCGGAGAGGCGGCGCAATTCTCACGCGTAGAAATGCCGCAGCGGGTGCCCTTGAGTCCTAGTCTGCCCTTATGCTTGGTGGCGACAAGCGAAACCCCTCGCGCCGTCGCGAAACGGATGCTGCCAGCCTGTGGGGGAGATCCAGGGGTTGGTTTTTGGGCGGTGCTGGCGGCGGCAAGGGCTTTTTGCGTGCGCGGGAGCTTTGGCCGAGCCGGCTGGCCTCGCCAGGTCCTAAGACTGGGAGCAGAAACAATGACGATGAGGAGCCCGAGCGGCGGCGTGCTGATCAGCCTTGGCGCCGTTCTGGGCGCGGTTGTGAGCACCGTCCTCGGCGGCATGTTGCTTGCGACTTGCGCCGTAGCCGGCGCCGGGCAACCCTCCCCGAAGCAGATCGGCTTCCAGGAAGCCGTGACGCCGATCGCCGCGCAAATCCACCGGGTGCACGACTACGTCAACGTCATCATCATCGCCATCACGACCTTCGTGCTCGTGCTGCTGGTCTACGTGATGTGGCGGTTCAGTGAAAAGCGCAATCCAACACCCTCGCGCACGACGCACAACACCACGGTCGAAGTGCTCTGGACGGTGCTACCGGTCTTTATTCTGGTCGCGATCGCCATCCCCTCCTTCAAGCTGCTGTTTGACCAATACACCTACCCGCCGCCGGACCTTACCATCAAGGCTGTCGGCCATACCTGGAACTGGACGCATGAATACCCTGATCAGGGCATCAGCGTCGATTCCGTGATGCTGCAGGAGGCGGAACGGGAGGAAGCCATCAAGGCGGGAATACCGGCCGATCAGGTGCCGCGCAATCTGGCCGTTGACAATGAAATCCTGGTCCCCGTCAACAAGGTGGTCCACGTGCTGGTGACCTCGACCGACGTCATCCATTCCTGGACCATTCCCTCGTTCGGATCGAAGGTCGACGCGGTGCCCGGCCGTATTACGGCGACCTGGTTCAAGCCGACGGCGGAAGGACTATACTTTGGCCAATGCTCAGAGCTGTGCGGCAAAGACCATGCCTTCATGCCGATCGCCGTGCGCGTGGTGAAGGAGCAGGTGTTTGCCGACTGGGCGGCGGCGCTGAAGGCGCGTGACCGCAAACGCGCCAAGGAGATCATCCGCAAGGCGGCCGTCGAACTGGCAGGGACGAAACGGACGGCCGCGGCGCAATAAGCGCATGGGCGCGGTCGGTAGGTGCCGCCCGACGGCACGCAATGGAAGGCGAAGGTAGTCAAATGGCAGAGAAGTCGGCGGCTCACGCAGATCATGGCCATGACCATGCCCACACCCCCTACGGGATCGGGCGCTGGCTCAATTCCACCAACCACAAGGACATCGGCACGATGTACCTGCTGTTTGCCATCATGGGCGGACTGGTGGGTGGCTTCCTGTCGGTGGGCATGCGCATGGAGCTGCAGGAGCCCGGCCTGCAGTATTTCGCCAACGGTCACACCTTCAACGTGTTCGTGACCGGGCACGGCCTCATCATGGTGTTCTTTATGGTGATGCCGGCGATGATCGGGGGCTTTGGCAACTGGTTTGTGCCCTTGATGATCGGCGCGCCGGACATGGCCTTCCCGCGCATGAACAATATCTCGTTCTGGCTGCTGCCGGCCTCCTTTACGCTGCTCGTCACATCGATGTTCGTCGAAGGACCGCCGGGCATGAACGGCGTCGGTGCCGGCTGGACGGTCTATGCCCCGCTATCGACCAGCGGCCATCCGGGTCCGTCCATGGATTTTGCCATTCTTTCCCTGCATTTGGCGGGCGCCTCTTCCATCCTGGGCGCCATCAATTTCATCACCACAATTTTCAATATGCGCGCGCCGGGTATGACCCTGCACAAGATGCCCTTGTTCGTGTGGAGCGTACTGGTGACGGCTTTCCTGCTGCTGTTGTCGCTGCCGGTGCTGGCCGGCGCCATAACCATGCTGCTGACCGACCGGAATTTCGGCACCACCTTTTTCAACGCGGCGGGCGGCGGTGATCCCCTGCTCTACCAGCATCTGTTCTGGTTCTTCGGTCACCCGGAAGTCTATATCCTGATCTTGCCCGGCTTCGGCATGATCAGTCACATCGTTTCTACCTTCTCGCGCAAGCCGGTGTTCGGTTATCTCGGCATGGCCTACGCCATGGTGGCGATCGGCTTCATCGGCTTCATCGTTTGGGCGCACCACATGTTCGTGTCGGGCATGGGTGTCGACGCACAAGCCTATTTCGTGTTCGCGACCATGGTGATCGCGGTGCCGACGGGCGTGAAAATCTTCTCCTGGATCGCCACCATGTGGGGGGGCTCGATTCAATTTCGCGTACCGATGCTGTGGGCGCTCGGCTTCATCTTTTTGTTCACGCTCGGCGGTGTCACCGGCATCATGCTCGCCAACGCCGGCATCGACCGCGCACTGCACGACACCTACTACGTGGTGGCGCACTTCCACTATGTGCTTTCACTGGGGGCCGTGTTCACCATCTTTGCCGGCTGGTACTACTGGTTCCCGAAGATGACCGGCTACATGTACAACGAGGCGCTCGGTAAACTGCATTTCTGGCTCACCTTCATCGGTGCCAACGTACTGTTTTTCCCGCAGCATTTTCTCGGCCTGGCCGGCATGCCGCGGCGTTACTCCGACTATCCCGACGCCTTTGCCTATTGGAATTGGTGGTCCTCGGTCGGTTCCTATATCACCGCCACGGGCACGCTCTTGTTCGTGGTGGCCATGCTCTATGCCTACTTCGTCGCCAAGGTCAAAGCGGCGAACAATCCATGGGGCGTCGGCGCCACGACGCTGGAGTGGACCTTGCCATCGCCGCCGGCGTTCCATTCCTATGAGCGCCTGCCAACCTTGCAGCAAACCACGCATCATTGAGGCGCTCTTGCGTGCCCGATCCGACTGAAGCGACATGGCCGACCTAGGCATTCCCTTGAGCAGCACCCGACCGGCGAACCTGGTCGGCGCCAGCGTTGGCGATTTCATTGCCCTGATGAAACCGCGCGTGATGTCGTTGGTCGTGTTCACGGCCTTCACGGGCATGATGCTGGCGCCGGGGCATCTCAACCCCGTTCTTGCCGGCATTGCCATGCTTTGCATCGCGGTCGGCGCCGGGGCCTCCGGTGCGCTCAACATGTGGTACGACGCCGACATCGATGCGCGCATGCAGCGCACGGCAGCCCGACCCATTCCGCGCGGCGCCGTGAGCCGCGAGGAAGCGCTAACCTTCGGCGTGATCCTGGCCATCGGTTCGGTGACGACGCTCGGCCTGGTTGTGAACTGGGTTGCCGGCGGGCTGTTGGCGCTCACCATCGCCTTCTACCTCGTCGTCTACACCATGTGGCTAAAGCGCAGGACGCCGCAGAATATCGTCATTGGCGGTGCCGCCGGCGCCTTCCCGCCCATGATCGGTTGGGCCGCGGCGACCGGCGGCATCAGCCTCGAAAGCATCGTGCTGTTCTTGATCATCTTTATGTGGACACCACCGCATTTCTGGGCGCTGGCGCTCTATCGCGCTCGCGACTACCAGCGCGCGGGGGTGCCGATGCTGCCGGTGGTGGCGGGCGCCGACGAGACACGCAAGCAGATCGTGATCTACTCGGCGCTGCTGGTGATGGTCGCTTTCCTACCAGCACTGTTGCAGCTGGGCGGTTCGATTTATGCGCTGAGCGCCATTGCCGCAGGCAGCGTCCTTCTCTCGTTGGCGCTCACCGTGCATCGGGTGCGCGAGGGACGCGAGGCCGATCGGGCCGCGCAGCGTCTGTTTGCCTATTCCATCGTCTACTTGTTCGTGCTGTTTGCCGTGCTCCTCTTGGAGGCGGCATTCGCGCGGTATTTGAGCCTGACGGGAGTTTCGCTTGCGTGAGCGATGAGGAACAACGCGAATGGGAACGACGGCGCAAGACGAGATCGGTCGCGATCGCGTTGGCGCTGGCGGCGCTCGTGCTCTTGTTCTACATCGCCACCATCGCCCGCCTGGGCGGCAACGTCATGAACCGCCCGCTGTAGTGGAACCGGTATTGGGTTGACGCGCATGGCGCATGGGCAAAAGCAGAGCCGCACGGGGCGCCGAGATCGCACCGTTGCCCTTTGCTGCACCGCGCTCGTCGCCGTGATGGTCGCGGCGGCCTTCGCCTCGGTCCCGCTCTACCGGCTGTTTTGCGAGGCGACGGGATTTGCCGGCACGCCGCAGCGCGCGCTGCACGCCTCCGATGCCAGCATCGATAAAACCATCACCGTCCGCTTCGATGCCAATGTTACACCCGGCTTGCCCTGGCGCTTTGAGCCGGTGCAGCCCACCCTCGAGGTCAAAATCGGCGAAAACGCCTTGGCCTTTTACCGTGCGACCAACCTTTCCGATCATGCCGTGACGGGCATGGCGACCTTCAACGTCACACCGGAGCCGGCGGGGGGCTTTTTCAACAAGATCCAGTGCTTCTGCTTCACCGAGCAGGTGCTAGAGCCGGGACAGTCGGTCGAGATGCCGGTCAGCTTCTTCATCGACCCTCAGATCGTGTCGGATCGGGACGGACGGTCGATTTCGCTGATCGTGCTGTCCTATACCTTCTATCCCGTGGAGGGCAAAGCCGGCCTTGCCGGACGGGCGCGTGATGGCGCCGCCGTCGGCCCCGCGCGCGGAACGCCCGCCGCCGCACGGGGTACGGCCGGATAAATATCGTCGAAACACCCTGGCGCGCGACCGCAAGGGTTTAGGGAGTTGGAACCGAAATGGCCGACACGCACGCAAAGCACCATGACTATCACCTCGTGAATCCGAGCCCGTGGCCCGCCGTCGGGGCGACCGCCGGCTTCGTGACGGCGGTTGGCCTCATCATTTGGATGCGCTCGATGGGTGGCGGGGAGGGCTTGTTCGGGATCAAGGGCCCGTTCGTGTTCGCCGCGGGCGTGCTGGGCCTGCTGTTCACCATGTGGGTGTGGTGGCGCGATGTGATCCGCGAGGCCCACGGCGGCGACCACACGCCGGTGGTACAACTGCACCTGCGCTACGGCATGATCATGTTTATCGCTTCCGAGGTCATGTTCTTCGTCGCCTGGTTTTGGGCCTATTTCGATGTCGCCCTGTTCCCGGCGGCGGTCTATCCCCTCGACATCACTACCCCTGATGGTGCGGTCGAGACCAGCAAGGAAGTGATCGGCATGGTCGAGCGCAATGCGCTGACCGGCGGGCACTGGCCACCAAAACCCGATGGCACCTTGTTCCACGGCACCTTCGATCCCTGGGGGCTGCCGCTGGTCAATACGCTGATCCTGCTCACCTCGGGCACGACGGTGACCTGGGCCCATCACGCGCTGCTGCAAAATGACCGGCGCGGACTCAAGTGGGGTCTGCTGCTCACCATCATCCTGGGCATTCTGTTCACGATTTGCCAGGCCTACGAATACGCCCATGCCGGCTTCAAGTATGCGGGCCACATCTACGGCTCGACCTTCTTTATGGCGACGGGCTTCCACGGTGCCCATGTCTTGATCGGGACAATGTTCCTCATCGTTTGCCTCTGTCGGGCCATGGCGGGGCATTTTTCGCCAAAACAGCACTTCGGCTTCGAGGCTGCGGCCTGGTATTGGCACTTCGTCGACGTGGTCTGGCTGTTCTTGTTCCTGTGCATTTATGTGTGGGGGGCAGGTACACCACTGGCGCACTGACCCAGTCCGGGTGCCGCGGCGACGGCACCCGTTTTCCCGTGCGGGGCGGCCGCGACTTTGACGCTGCGCCGCCGCCGTTGAACGAGATCAGGCATGCCCGAAACCGCATCCCCTTTGCTGTGCGGCCTCAAGGGCCGCTGCCCGCGCTGCGGCAAGGGCGCCCTGTTTGCCGGCGGTCTTGCCCTGCGCGAAGCCTGCCCTCATTGCGGCCTGAGCTATGCCTTTGCCGATGCAGGCGACGGCCCGGCCGTGTTTGCGATTTTCATTCTGGGTTTCCTCGTGTTGGGCGGGGCGCTGCTGGTCGAATTCAAGCTGGGCGCGCCGGTCTGGGTGCACGTTGGCCTGTGGGGTGTGCTAACTCCCCTCCTTGCCTTTGCCCTGCTGCGCCTGCTGAAGGCGACCCTGATCGCCCTCCAGTTTAAGCACCAGGCCCAAGAGGGGCGGCTCACGCCCCGCTGAAACAGGCGTCATGTGGCAGCGGCTGCGACAAGCTGGATTGGTGTGGAGCTCGCTTGCGGTTCTGGCCGCCCTGACCTTGCTGGTCGGCCTCGGTTTTTGGCAACTCGAGCGTCTGGCCTGGAAGGAGGCGCTGCTCGCGCGTCTCGCGGCGCGGGTTGCCGCCGAGCCGATCAGCCTTGCAGCGGTCGAACGCCGGTGGCAGGCCGACGGCGACGTCGAATATGTGCATGCCCTCGTCAGAGGGCGCTTCCACCACGACCAGGAGCGCTACCTCTACGCCCCGCAACCGGCTGGGCTGGGCTGGTATGTCTATACACCCTTGGAGGTTTCCCCCGGCCGCGTGCTGTGGGTGAACCGTGGGTGGGTCGACGAGGCCCACAAACAACCGCAGCGGCGTGCTCAAGGCCAGCTCGCCGGCGAAACGGAGGTGCGCGGGCTGATCCGCGGGCCGCCAGTCCCAGGGCTGTTCACCCCCGCCAATGATGTTGCGGGCAACCTATGGTACTGGCCCGATCTCGACCAAATGACGATCTCCGCCTTCGGCGCGTCGGCGCCGGTGAGCCTGCCATTCCGCCTGGAGGCCGATGCGCAACCCTTGCCGCCCGGGGGGTTTCCCCGTGGCGGGGTCACCCGCCTCGACCTGCCCAACCGGCATCTTGAGTACGCCTTGACCTGGTTTGCCCTCGCGCTGGCACTGATCGTCGTTTATTTTGTCTTTGCCCGCCATCGCCTTCGCCCCGGCGGGGCCACCATGACAGGCCCGCACCCGCACGGCCCCTGAGCAAGCAAGCTTCGCCTTGTTAAGCGCGCCGGCAACGGCATAGGGTTCAAGGTTGAAGGTCGCCACAAGCCCGAAAGAGCGAGACTTTGCAGTACATTTCCACCAGAGGCGAAGCACCCAGAGGGGGATTTGAGGATGTGCTGCTCGCGGGTCTTGCCCGCGACGGCGGCCTTTACATGCCCGCCAGCTGGCCCAGCCTGTCGCCGCAGAGTATCGCCGACTTTGCCGGCCAACCCTATGCCGAGGTGGCCAGCCGCCTGTTGGCACCATTCGTCGGCTCAAGCCTGACGCGCGCCGACCTGATCGGCATCGCCAGGGATGCCTACGCGCGCTTTTCCCACCCAGCCGTCACGCCGCTGCGCCAGATTGATCATAGCCTTTGGGTGCTGGAGCTGTTCCACGGCCCGACGCTGGCCTTCAAGGATCTGGCAATGCAGGTGTTGGCGCGCCTCATGGACCATGTTCTTGCCCGCCGCGGTGGGCGCGTGAGTATCGTGGCGGCCACTTCCGGCGACACCGGCGGTGCCGCCATTGAGGCCTTCCGCGGCTTGGCCCGCGTCAACGTGGTGGTGCTGTTCCCAACCGGTCGTATCTCTGCGGTGCAGCGGCGCATGATGACGACGCCCGCCGAGGCCAATGTCAACGCGCTGGCGATCGAGGGCACGTTCGATGATTGCCAGGCCCTGGTGAAGGCCATGTTCAACGATTTGCGCTTCCGCGATCGACTGCAACTGGCGGCGGTAAATTCCATTAACTGGGCGCGCATTGTCGCGCAGCTCACCTACTATTTCGTCGCCGCCGTCGCCCTCGGCGGCCCAGCGCGGCGCCTTGCCTTTTCGGTTCCGACCGGGAATTTCGGCGACGTATTTGCCGGCTATGCCGCCAAAGCCATGGGTTTGCCGGCGGAACGCTTGCTGATCGCCACCAACGAAAACGATATCCTGGCGCGGGCCTGGAGCACGGGCACGTATGCCCTCTCCGACGTGGTTGCCACCTCATCGCCCTCCATGGATATCCAAGTTTCCTCTAACTTCGAGCGCTTTCTGTTCGAAGCAAGCGGGCGCGATGCTGGCTTCGTGCGCGGCAAAATGCAGGCCTTGCAGCAAAGCCGGGGAATCGAGCTCGGCGAGGCGAGGCAACCCTACCGGGCGTCCTTTATCGCCGAGCGCGTTGATCAGGCGGCGGTCGGCGACTGCATTCGGCGCGTCAAGGCGCAAAGCGGCTATCTGCTCGACCCGCATAGCGCCTGCGCCGTGGTGGCAGCGCAGAGGCAGGCAACGGCGCTCTCGCCCTCGGTTGCCCGCATCGCCCTTGCCACCGCCCATCCGGCCAAGTTTCCCGAGAGCCTGGAGGCGATTGTGGGCAAGCGGCCGGCATTGCCTGGGCGGCTGGATTGCCTGCTGTCGCAGCCGGAACGCGTCACGACATTGCCCAATGACCTCGGTCAGGTGCAACGCTTCGTCGAAAGGTGCGCCACAACAGTTTGGGGGCCAGGAGCATGACAACGGAGCTGGGGCTGCTGACCAACGGCTTGCGCGTGGTCTCGCACCACATGCCGCATCTGGAGACGGTATCGCTCGGAGTTTGGATTGCCGCGGGCGCCCGGCACGAGGGCATCGCCGAGCACGGCATTTCGCACCTGTTGGAACACATGGCATTCAAGGGCACCGAGCGGCGCAGCGCCAGCGATATTGCCGAGGAGATCGAGGCGGTCGGCGGCGAACTCAACGCGGCGACGAGCCTCGAGACCACGGCCTACTTCGCGCGCGTTCTCAAGGCCGACATCGCCATCGCGCTCGATATCTTGGCCGATATTCTGCAGCAGCCGCGCTATGCGCAAGACGAGCTCGAGCGCGAGCGGGAAGTCATCCTGCAAGAGATCGCCGCAACGCGCGACAGTCCCGATGAGATCGCCTACGAGATGCTGCAGGAGGCTGCCTTTCCCGAGCAGGCCATCGGTCGGCCGATCCTGGGTACGCAGCAAAGCGTGGCGCGTTTCGCCGCGGGCGACCTCAGGGCGTTCCTTGAGGCCAACTACTGCGCCTCGCGCATGGTGCTGGCGGCCGCCGGCAAGGTCGATCACGCCGTGCTGATGCGCCACGCTGAGGCCCTATTCGGGGGCATGAATGGCGGCGCGTGCGGGCGATTCGAGCCTGCACGCTACACGGGTGGGACGCGCACATCGCCTAAGCCGTTCGAGCAAAGTCATCTGGTCCTGGCCTTCCCCGGCCCGTCCTATCGGCAGGAGGAGTTCTACACCGCCCAGGTGTTTTCGGGCCTGTTCGGCGGCGGCATGTCATCGCGATTGTTTCAGGAAGTAAGGGAACGGCGAGGCCTGTGCTATGCCATCTATTCGAGCTGCTGGGCGCTGGCCGATTCGGGACTATTCGGCCTGCATGCGGCAACCGGAGCGGACCTGATGCGCGAGCTGATTGCGGTTGTGGGGGCCGAGTTCAAACGCGCGGCCGGCGAGAAGCCAAAGGCGGCGGAAATGGCCCGCGCCAAAGCGCAACTCAAGGCCGGCCTGCTGATGGGGCTTGAGAGTTCATCGGCCCGCGCCGAGCAAATGGCGCGCCAGCTGCTCCTGTTTGACCGCCTGATCGACACCCCCGAGTTGGTCGAGCGCATCGAGGGCGTTTCTCCGGAGGCCGTCAGGACGCTGGCGAGCAAACTGGTTACGGGTACCCGACCGTCGGTGGCCATTGTCGGTGCCGGCCGTAAAAGCGACAATTATGCGCGGCTGGCCGAAGCTATGGCGATCGCCTAAGCCCGAACCATATTGGTGCAGAACCGAAAGATCGGTTCGGAGGGGAAGACATGGCGTTCTTGCGAGCCTCAACGGGTATTGACGCGGAGACCGAGATCCGCGGCACCGACGTCTACTTGCGCCATCCGACCATGACGGACTATGCGGCGTGGGCGCAATTGCGCGCGCTGAGCCGTGAACACCTTGTCGGCTGGGAGCCGCAGTGGGCCCGCGATGAGCTGGCGCGATCCGCCTTCCGCCGCCGGCTGCGCCAGTATCAGCGCGAGTTGCGCGAGGATCAGGGCTATGCCTTTTTCATCTTCCGCAACGACGAGACCCTGCTGGGGGGCCTGACGGTCAGTAACGTCAGACGCGGCGTCTCCCAGGCCGCCTCCATCGGCTACTGGATTGGCCTCCCGCATACGCGGCGGGGCTACATGACCAACGCCGTGCGCACCGTATTGCCGTTCGCCTTCGATCTCTTGGGATTGCATCGGCTCGAGGCCGCCTGCCTGCCGCACAACGTTGCCTCAGCGCGCGTGCTGGAAAAGGCCGGATTTGCGCGCGAGGGGCGCGCGCGCCGCTATCTCAAGATCAACGGCGTTTGGCAGGACCACGATCTGTTTGCTCTGCTGCAGGACGACTTGCACCGCTAGCCGCAGCTAAAAGGGGCTGGATGTCGAGGGGGTTACCAGGAGACGGCAGGCGGGCTGGCGGCGCGCGGGCGCTGCGCGGCCTTTGTCTTTGCCTCGCCGCCCTGGCGGCCCTCCTGTTCCAACTTGGAGCCGCCAACGCCCTTAAGGCCATCGAAATCGATCCTGAACTCGAGCGGATCGACATCACGGGGCTCGGCGAAGCCTATGAGGGGCGCGGCGACAACCTGCGCATCGAAACCGCACCCGGGGCCGATGGCACGGCCGGCCCGATGTCGGTGCGGGCGATAACGCCGGGTACCAGCCCCAGCTGGTTCGTTTTCGCCCTCTCCAATCCGACCGACAAGCCAATCGAGCGTTGGCTGGTGGCGGACCGCTACAGCGCTGTGGGTTCGGGGATCGTCTGGCCGGGGCTCGACGCCAGGCGCATCGATGCGGTGACGCCATCGCTGGGCTATGTTCCCGAGCGCATCAAGAATGATCGCGCCGACGTCTTCCGCTTGTCGATCGAGCCCGGCCAGACCGTCACCTTCGTCGCCGAGCTCTTCTCCGACCGGTTCACCCGCCTCTACCTCTGGAAGGCGGTGGAGTACGAGCAGCGCGCCCGCGACCGGCAGCTCTTCAACGGCATCCTGCTCGGCATTACGGGGCTGCTTGCCATCTTCTTGACCGTGGTGTTTGCCGCCAACCACAAGGCCATCTTCCCAACGGCGGCAATCTTTACCTGGTGCGTTCTTGCCTATTTGTGCGTGGATTTTGGCTTTTGGCACAAACTCTTCAACATGCGCCCGGAGGATACGGCGCAGTATCGGGCCGCCTGCGAGGCGGCAATGGCGGCAACGCTACTCGTCTTCCTTTACACTTTCCTGCGCCTGTCCTCCTGGCACGGTTTTTTGCGCTCACTGCTTGCGCTTTGGATGGCCGCGCAGCTCGTCCTCATCGCTGCGGCGTTTCTCGATCCGCGCCTGGCCGCCACCTTTGCCCGATTGTCCAGCATTGCCATTGCCGGCGGCGGGGCCGCCCTCATCCTGTTTTTGGCGTTGCGAGGCCAGGATCGTGCCTTGTCCTTGGTGCCGAGCTGGATGCTCCTGCTGGTGTGGCTGTTCGGCGCCGGCGCCACATTCTCAGGCCGGCTCGCCGGCGAGATTGTCGTGTTTGGCTTGGCCGCCGGCCTTGTTCTCATCGTCGTGCTGATCGGTTTCACCGTCACGCAGTATGCCTTTCGCTCCTTCGAGCCCCTTTACGGCGCCCAGCCCGATGATGAGAAGCTGCGCTCATTGGCGGTCGACGGCGCCGGCGCCGCCGTTTGGGAGTGGAATGCGCGTCGCGATGAGATCAAAGTCAGTCCGCTGGTGGAGGCGATCTTGGGCCTCAAGCCCGGCTTGTTGTCCGCCAAAACGACCGAGTTCCTGCGCTACATGCATCCCGCCGACGCCGAGCGCTTGAAGGTGTTGATGTGGTCGGTGCGGGAGCATGCGGGCGGCGAGATGCGGCTCGATTTGCGTCTGCGGCACGCCGACAATTCCTATCGCTGGTTCGATTTGGAGGCGGCCAGCGTCCCGGTCTCGGACCGACGCCAGCTGCGCTACATTGGACTGATGCGCGAGGTCACTGATGCCAAGCGGGCCCAGGAACGCTTGCTGTTTGACGCCGTCAACGACAGCCTGACCGGGCTGCCCAATCGCGAACTGTTTCTCGACCGCTTGGCCATCGCGGCCAAGCGCGCGACGCTTGAGCCCTTGGTGCGGCCGGCCCTGCTCTTTGTCGACGTTGACAAATTTCGGGCCGTGAATGCGACACACGGCCTCTTGGTGGGAGACAGTCTGCTTTTGACCGTCGCGCGACGGCTCGGCCGGCACCTCGGGCCACACGATACGCTGGCGCGGGTGGGCGGCAATCAATTTGCCCTGTTGCTGCTCAATCAGTCCGACCCGCGTGAGCTGGCGATCCTGGCCGAGCAGGTGCGCCGGTCGCTGCGCGCGCCGATCGACATCGCCGGGCAAGACATCGTGCTGACGGCCTCGATCGGGATTTCCCTCTACGACGGACCCGACGAAGATCCTGCCGAGCTGCTGCGCGAAGCCCAGATCGCCATGTACCGCGCCAAGCGCATTGGTACGGATCGCATCGAAATTTTCAGCGCCGAGATGCGCCGCGACAAGGAGGGCCGAGTGGCGCTCGAAGCCGAGCTGCGCCGGGCGTTGGAAAAAAAGCAAATTGGCGTCGTCTATCAGCCGATCTTCTACCTGGCGACGGAGGTGTTGGCCGGCTTCGAGGTGCAGCTTTATTGGAACCACCCGACGCAAGGTACGCTCGACCCCAGCCAGTTCATGCCCATTGCCGAGGACAGCGATCTCGTTGTCGGCCTCGGCTCGTTTGTGTTGATGCAAGCGCTGCGCGACGTTGCCCGTTGGCAAAAGGAGCTTCCGCGCCCGGATCTGCCCCTGTTCGCCAGCGTGAACATCGCCAGTCGGCAGCTGTTCCGGCCCGAACTTGCCCAGGAACTGCGCCGTCTGCTGGCCCGTGCCGTCGTGCCCAAGGGTTCGCTGCGGCTTGAAATTCCGGAAGCCCTGGTGATGGACAATCCGGAAAAGGCGACCGGCGTATTGGCCCAGCTTGCCGATTGCGGTGCCGGCCTTTCGCTCGACGATTTCGGCACCGGCTTTTCTTCCCTGTCCTATCTCAATCAATTGACCTTCGACGCCGTGAAGATCGATCGCGCCTTCATCCAGGCCGGCAATCAAAACGGTGCCGGCTCGGTGATCTTGCGCGCGGTCGTGGCCCTCTCCCACGAGCTTGGCAGAAAGGTGGTGACGGAGGGCGTCGAAACCGAGGAGGACGTCGCCTTCTTGCGCTCGATCGGCTGCGAGTACGGGCAGGGACCCTACTATGGGGCGCCTATGTCGGAGCGCGACGTGATGGGACTGATCAAGGCCGCCCGCAAGGTCGAGCGCCGCATGAAAAAGAGCGCGCTATTCCGCCGCCGGCATCGGCCCGCCGAGGAGGTGCCGCTGTCCGAGCCGGCCGCCGTGGCTGCCAAGCCGGCGCCGCCGCCGTTGGCCGTTGCGCCAGCGGGCGCCAGCAGGGCGCTGGCCTCCGATGTCGCCGCCAAGGTCCCCGCCAAACCGCCGCCAGCGGCCGTCCCCCTACCGCCTGTCGGCCGCCCCAACGAGCGCCGCCCGCGCCTGCCACCTCCCTTGCCGCCGCCGGGACGGCCGGCGGCCGTCCCCCCGGTCGCCGTGATGCCACCCGCCCCTCCACCGGATCGTGGCGGCGGCAAGGCTCAGCCCATTCCAGCGCCGCCAGCGCCGGGCAAGGGCGCACCCGTGCCCGCGGCGGCTCGCCGCTCGCCGCCACCAGGCCAAATGAGCCCACCACCGCGCGCCAATGGTCCGCCGCCGCCCGGCCCGGTTGCTCCGCCGCAACGCGCAAACGGTCCACCGCCAGCCCCCGCCGGCAATGGTGGCCAACCGCCTCCTCCTGCCCGACCGCCGATGCCGCCGGCCGCGGTGCCTCCACCGCTGCCGCGCAGCGCCGGCCCAGCCCCGGCGCCGCCGCGGCCCAATGCTCGCCCCGGGGCCGATTTCTCGGCGCTGCCGCCGGCGATCGCCGAGAGCTTGGCCCGTCTCGCCGGGCGCCAGACGGCCGTGCCCGTGGCGCGCGATGCAGCTGAGACCGATGCAGCCGGCCCGGCCACCAAGCCGCCGCAGGTCTAGCGGGATGTCGCAAACACGGTTGCGGGCCAGCTGTCGCCCACCTGCTCAGGCGTGACCCGCCACGCTCACGAGATGGGATGGGTCGATGCCGATCTTGGACAGCGCCCGCTCGTATTTTTGATCAAGCGCGCAGTCAAACAAGAGTTCGGGATCGGCGGGGCAGTGCAGCCAGCCGTTGGCGCTAATTTCGCTCTCGAGCTGCCCGGCGCGCCAACCGGCATAACCCAGGGCTAAAATCGCCCGGCCGGGACCGCGCCCCGCAGCGATGGCCTTGAGGATATCCACCGTCGCCGTAAGCGATACGGTGTCGTCGATGGCCAGCGTCGAATCGGCTGCGTAGTAGTCGGAACTGTGCAAGACGAAACCGCGCCCGGTTTCGACGGGGCCACCGACATGCACACTGATATCGATTAAATCATTGTCGATCCTGTCGGGATCGCGCGTGGAGATGTTGAGCTGACCCAACAGTTCACGAAAGCTGATATGAGGCGCCTTCTGATTGACGATCAGCCCCATGGCGCCTTTGTCGGAGTGCGCACACATATAGATCACCGAGCGCGAAAAGCGTTTGTCGGTCATCAGCGGCATGGCCACCAGCAGCTGCCCGTCCAAATAGCTCGCCTGTATGTCCTTGCGATGTCTTGCCGTACGCATGGCCGAACACTAACGCCTGAACGGTGCGGCTGTGAAGAGGGGGCCGAGATCACGCTAAAGTCGAGGACTCTTGAGTTTGTGCTGCGTGCCCCCGTGGCATAGGATTTGCCGGGCGTTTTTCGCCATGAGGCGCTGAGGATTTTGCAAGGTGAGGTGCTGATGCACAGCAATGGCGTGAGGACTGCTATCCTGGCAATCCTGGTGCTGGGCGCGTTCGCCCCGGCCGCGGCCGCCGGGCCCAGTGCTGCCGTCTCGCCGTGGGTCGAGGCACAAGCTGCGCGGGTGCGGTTGCTGGCGGGAGCGGACGCCAGCCAGCCGGGAAAAACCTTGCTCGCCGGCGTCGAGATCACCATGGCGGAGGGCTGGAAGACCTATTGGCGTAATCCCGGCGAGGCCGGGGTTCCACCGAGCTTTGATTGGTCGGGTTCCAGCAATACGGCATCGATCAAGGTGGTCTACCCCGCGCCGATGCGGCTCGTCGATCCAGCGGCCGAAATGATCGGCTACAAGACGAGCGTGCTTTTCCCCGTCGAGGTCACTCCCAAGGTCCCCGGCGAGGCGGTGGAGCTGCGGCTCGCCCTTGAGTTCGCCGTTTGCCGCGAAATCTGCATTCCCGCCCAGGCCTCCCTCGCCTTGAGCGTGCCACCAGCGCCGCTGGCAGGTGCACCGGCACCGACGCTTGCCGCCGCCTTGGCACGCGTGCCGCGGGCGCACGCGCAGCGACGCGACGGCGACCCGGAACTGCTCGGGGTGGTGCCGAGGCTTACGGGACCCTCCCCAAGCCTTGAAATCGAAGCCAAATTCGCTGGTGGTGGCGTCGGCGCCGACGTTTTTATCGAAGCTCCCGACGGCATTTTTGTGCCGATGGCGAAAAAGCTGGCGGGCAATAGCGATGGCCGGGTTCGCTTTGTGGTCGACCTTTCGCGCGGCGGCAGTGCCGAGGAGCTCAGGGGTAAGGAGCTGATCGTCACCCTTGTGAGCGAGCGCGGGGCGAGCGAGGCAAAGGTGCGGATCGACTAGGCCGGCTTGGCTTGTCGTGCGCTAGCGCCTAAGTTGGCCGCGCTCCGCAACCTTGCCCGAAAGCATCGACAGTTAGGCCCGAGTGCATCGATAGTTAGGAAAGGATGACCCCCAATGACGATCAAGGTCGGCGACCGGCTGCCCGACACGACCTTCATGACCATGTCGGCTGAAGGTCCCAAGCCCAGCAAAACCGCCGAGGTGTTCGCCGGCAAAAAGGTGGCATTGTTCGCCGTGCCCGGCGCCTATACGCCCACCTGCCACAAGCAGCACATGGCCGGCTTTGTCGCCAATTACGAGGAACTGAAGCGCAAGGGCTTCGAGACGGTCGCCTGCACGTCGACCAACGACATTTTCGTTCTGACCCACTGGGCCAAGGATTCCAAGGCCGACGGCAAGATCTTGATGTTGGCCGACGGCAGCGCGGAGTTCGCCAAAAAAATTGGCCTTGAGATCGATCTGTCGGCGCGTGGCTTAGGCGTGCGCTCCAAGCGCTATTCGATGATCGTGGAGGACGGGGTCGTCACATCGCTCAACGTCGAGGACGCCCCTCCCAACCATGACAAGTCGAGCGCCACGATGCTGTGCAGCTTGGCCTGACACGGCCGCGTCTCGCTCGCCTGCAAGGCCCGCCTGGGGACATGGGACGCGCGCACCAGTCCCCGGGGCGGGTTCGCTCCAACCCAACTGGGCCCACCGGGCCCGGTGCGCGCCGCTGGTGGCCACCGGGCGCCCCTCCTCGGACGCAATTTCATTCCTATATTATTGGCCCGATCGCTCCCAAAATTGCCGGAGGTAGCCACATGCAGTTGTGGCGCAAAACTCAAGAGGTGGCCGAAATTGCCAATCGCGCCAGCGCCGAGGAGGAGCTGCTCGATGCCTATTCGAGCGCCGTGGTGCGCGTGGTCGAGACAGTTTCCCCCTCGGTGGTGCAAGTCCGCGTAACCGGCCTACGGCAGGGGCAGGTGGCGCAGGGGGCCGGGTCGGGCAGCATTCTGTCGCCCGACGGCTTGATCCTCACCAATAACCACGTGGTCGAGGGGGCCAGTGCCATCGAACTTGCCACCATCGACGCCCGTCATTTTCCCGCGCGCGTCCTCGGTCGCGATCCCGACACGGACATCGCGGTGCTGCGGGCGGAGACCAGCGACCGGCTGCCGGCGGCGCGGCTCGGCAATTCCAAGCTCGTCAAGGCCGGGCAAATCGCCATTGCCATCGGCAATCCGCTGGGTTTCGAGTCGACGGTGACCGCCGGTATCGTCAGCGCCGTGGGCCGGTCGCTGCGCGCACAGAACGGACGGCTGATTGGCGACGTGATCCAAACCGATGCGGCGCTCAATCCCGGCAATTCGGGCGGCCCGCTCGTCAACTCCCGTGCCGAGGTGATCGGCGTCAACACCGCCGTGATCATGGGGGCGCAGGGCATTTGCTTCTCGGTTGCCTCGAACACCGCCCAGCACGTCATTACCCAGATTCTGCAGCATGGCCGGGTGCGTCGCGCGCGCCTTGGCGTCGCCGGCGATCAGGTCAGCCTGCCGCAGCGCCTGCGCGCGCAGTTGGCGCTCGGCCAGCCGGCCGGCGTGCGCGTCGTCGAGGTGCAGGCCGGCAGTCCGGCGCAGGCGGCGGGACTGGCGCCCGGTGACGTGATCCTTAGCCTCGATCAGGACCCCGTCACGGGCATCGACGACATTGCGCGCGTGCTCGACGGCAGCAAGATCGGCAAGCGCGTGAGCGTGCGCATTTTGCGCGACGCTGCACGCATCCTAGTCCTCGAGCTGGTGCCAACGGAGCGCTGAGAACCCTGGCTCAGGCCTTGGGGCCCTGCTTGCCGGCGCCCAGTGCGGGTGGCGCGTCGGGATCGAGCGGCCAGCGCGCGCGCACTTCGAAGTCGAGCCCGTCGCTTAGTCCGCGCGCCAGCCGTTCCGCCCCCGCCCAGGCGACCATCGCCGCATTATCGGTGCACAGCGCCGGCGGCGGCACGTGGAGCCGAAAGCCCGCGCCGCGCGCCGCCCCGGCCAAGGCCTGGCGCAGCGCCGCATTGGCGGCAACCCCGCCCGCCACCACCAGATGGTGCTGGCGGCCGGGCGCGAGGGTTGCGGCCGTGAGCGCCATGGCGCGCTCGAGGCGATCGATTGTGCTATCGGCGACGGCCGCCTGAAACTCGGCGCACAAGTCGGCAACGTCCTGCGCCTGCAATGGTAAGAGCGCGCGGGCCTGCTGGCGCACCGCGGTCTTCAGGCCCGCGAAGGAGAAATTGGGCTCGGGGCGCCCCAGCATCGGTCGCGGCAATCTGAAGCGGCCGGCGCGACCTTGAGCCGCCGCCCGTTCCACCGCCGCCCCGCCGGGAAAGCCCAGACCCAGGAGCTTGGCCGTCTTGTCGAACGCCTCACCCAAGGCGTCATCGATGGTGCTGCCGAGACGCTGATAGCGGTCGACGTCGTGGACAATCAGCAGCTGCGTGTGCCCGCCGGATACGAGCAACAACAGGTAGGGCGGCGACAAGCCTTCCGTCAAACCGACCGTCAGCGCGTGGGCTTCCAAATGGTTGACTGCAATCAGCTGCAAGCGGTGCACGGCGGCGATAACCTTGGCCGTCATCGCACCCACCAGGAGACCCCCGATCAGCCCCGGTCCGGCCGTGACCGCCACCGCGTCCAGCTCGGCAAAGCCGATCGCGGCGGCGCGCATGGCCTCGGCGATGATCTCGTCCAGGCATTCCACGTGTGCGCGCGCGGCAATCTCGGGCACCACCCCGCCGTAGCTGCGGTGCTCTTCCCATTGCGCCCGCACCACATTGGCGAGGATTTGCCCGGTCCCGTCGGGTGCCCGCGCAACGACCGCGGCGGCGGTTTCGTCACAGCTCGTCTCAATGCCGAGCACGCGCAGGGCCGGGCGCTGTTGCGCCTGCGAAGGAGCTGTGGTGACTGTGGGCATTGTGGCGCTGGCGCCGCGATCTTGCTATGAGGCTAGTGGCGATCCTGCCGACCGGCACCGCCTAGCACTGGAACGATCGACCGTGCAAGCCAAGACCGTTCGTATCGGCACGCGGGGCTCGCCGCTGGCATTGGCGCAAGCGCGAGAGGTGGAGGCGCGGCTCGCTGCCACGCAGGCGCCCGGCGCCTATGCCTTCACCATTAAAGTCATCCGCACGTCCGGCGACCGCATTCAGGATCGGCCGCTTTCGCTAGCCGGTGGCAACAAGGGCTTTTTTACCAAGGAGATCGAAGAGGCGCTGCTGGCGGGCGATATCGACATCGCCGTACATTCCATGAAGGACATGCCGACCTTGCTGCCGCCCGGACTGGGCGTCGCCTGCTATCTGCCGCGCCAGGACGTGCGCGATGCCTTCATCGGTCGTGGGGTTGCGACCTTGACCGATCTGCCCGCGGGCGCGATCGTTGCCACCTCGTCGTTGCGCCGGCAGGCGCAGGTGCGGCGACTGCGGCCCGACCTTCAGGTGCAGTCGCTGCGCGGCAATGTCGAGACCCGGCTGAAAAAACTTGCCGACGGTGTGGCGCAGGCCACCATTCTCGCCATGGCCGGCCTCAATCGTCTCGGCCTCCAGGATCGTGTGAGCTCGCCGCTCCCGGTCGATGTGATGCTGCCGGCCGTGGCCCAAGGTGCGGTTGGGATCGAAACCCGGGTCGACGATTTGGCGATGACGCGGTTGCTGGCGCCCATCAATCACCAACCGACGGCGCTGGCGGTGGCCGCCGAGCGCGCCTTCCTGGCCAAGCTCGATGGCTCCTGCCGCACGCCGATTGCCGGGCTGGCCGAGCTCGACGATCGCGGCCTCCTGTTTCGGGGAATGATCCTGACCCCGGATGGACGCGAGTGGCACGCGACGATGCGGCAGGGACGCCCGGAGGAGGCGATCGGGCTGGCCGAAGACGCCGCCGCCGAACTCATCGCCAAGGCCGGCCCGAACTTCCTGTGCAGCCTGGGCTGATGCGGCTGCTCATCACACGCCCCGAGCCCGATGCCCTGAAGTTGCAGGCCGTGTTGGAGGACATGGGACATGAGGCGACGGTGGAGCCGTTGCTCCACGTCAGCTTCGAGGGTGCCGATCGCATCGAGCTCGAGGGCGTGCAGGCGCTGGTCGCGACCAGCCGCAACGCGTTGCGCGCCCTGCGCTCGACCGCGATCCTTGCCCAGGCGCGTACGCTGCCGCTTTTCACCGTCGGCAAGGCCACCGCGGCGGAGGCGCGGGCCATCGGTTTTGAGATGGTGGTGACGGGCGCCGGCACGGCGCGCGAGCTCATTACCCAGATCGTCTCGGTGCTCGATCCCGCGGCGGGGCTGATCGCCCATCTTGCCGGCGACATGCTCGCCGTCAACCTGAAGGAGGAACTCGGTGCGCACGGGTTCCGCGTCGTCGAGTGGCTGGTCTACCGTATGCAGGCGGCCACGAGCTTGGCTGAGGAGGTGGTAGAGCAGTTGGCGAGCGGGGAGATCGACGGCATCATCCTGCTCTCGCCGCGCACGGCATCCGTCTACGCCAAGCTGGTGCGCGCCCATGGCCTCGCCGCGTTCGTGCGGGGGCTGCCGCACTTCTGCCTCTCGGCGGCGGTGGCACGACGGCTGGAGCCCTTGGGGCCGACCGCGGTCGTCACCGCCGCTGAGCCGTGCCTGGAAGAAGTGCTTGCCCTGATCGACGAGGCGGCCGCACAATCTGGGGACTAGCCGGGGTCGTGGCGCACGAGTAAAAGTGGCGCCGCGTTGTCAACAGTGTCCGCCGGGCCTGGCTGCGCGCAGCTTGCAAGCGAGGTCCCGGAGCTCAGGAAACCACTGATGGCCGACAGCAAGGACGACATCGCCAAGGGCGGCAACCGGCCCTATGCCACCATCGACCTGAAGGCCACCGAGGTGGGCGCCGGCGTCGGTGCCAAGCCGTCGGCCGGTGCCAAGACGGCGCCGCGGTCGATGCCAAATTTATGGGCGGCGGCCCTGGCCTTGATCCGCCGCGGCCAGCAGGCCATCCCGCTCTTGACGCATGTCGGCGCGGGGCTCGCCGGCGGCTTGCTCGCTATCTTGGCGGGCCTCCTCTTCACGGTGCTCGGTGAGGGCGAGCGCGAGGCGCCAGGTCAGGTGGCGGCCTTGGCCGGTCGCGTATCGGCGCTCGAGCGCACCGTCGGCGGCCAAACGCAACTATCCGAATTGCGCAACCGCGTTGACGCCTTGGCGCGGTCTACCGGCGTGCTCGATACCGCGAGCGCCAAGCAGGCCGCCGAACTCAAGGCTCTGGAGGAGCGTTTCGGCAATGCGGGCGGCGCGGTTGTCCCCGAGCTCGGCGACCGCGTGGCCAAGCTCGAGAGTGCGCTGGCGGCCCTTACCGTTGCGGGTGCCGGCGGCACGAGCGAGGCCGTGCGCTCGGGCCTCGACCGCTTCGAGCGTCAGGTCGCCGGCGCCAAGGCCGATGCCACCCGTCTCGCCGAGCGCCTCGACCGGTTCGAGCAGCAGCTCCGCGCCACGCAAACCGGCCTCGAGGGTCTGAAGGGCGAGCTGGAGCGGGACCTGCGGGCGACGGCGCGGGCCGAAGATCTGGCTCCGCTCGCCGGGCGCGTGTCCGCCCTCGACAAGGAGCTGCAGGCATTCCTCAAGACCGAGGCCGACCGCACGGCCAATACCTCGCGCGTCGTACTGTCTTTGGAGTTGTCCAATCTCAAGCGCGCGATTGAGCGCGGCGACAGCTTCGCCGCCGAGCTCGCCGCGGCAAAAAAAGTCGCCGGCGATAAGTTGAACCTGACGCTGTTTGATCGCTACGCCAAGGAGGGATTGCCGCCGCTGTCGGAGTTGGCAGCATCCTTCCGCAAGCTGGCCAATGGCATGCTCGATGCCGAGGCGGAACCGGCCGATGCACCGCTGCTCGAGCGGTTGCTCTCGGGCGCCCGCTCGATTGTGCGTGTACGCAAGAGCGGACAGGCTGCCGACGACGGCAGCCTGGAGGCGACGATCGCCCGCATGGAAACGGCGCTCAAGGAAAATCGGCTGGGCGACCTATTGGCGCAGGGCAAGAAGTTGCCGCCTAGGGCTGCCTTGGTTGCCGAGGATTGGCTGCACCGCGTAGAGATGCGCTATCAGGTAGAAAAAGCGCTGGCCGAAACCGAAGCCGCCTTGAAGAGCTCGCTGGCGGCGGGCCCGACCGGCCCGGATCGCCGGCAATGATCCGTATTCTCATCTTTCTGCTGGCGGTAAGCGCCGTTGCCGCCGGCCTGCACTGGCTGGCCGACCGGCCCGGCACGATCGTGGTCGAGTGGCAGGATTACGTGGCCGAAACCAGTGTTTTCCTCGCCGTTGTCATGCTGTTGCTGCTCGTTGCTCTCATGTTGCTGCTGTGGTCGGCCCTGCGGCAGGTGTGGGCCAGCCCTGCCGCGGTCGGCCGGCTGCTGCGGCGGCGGCGTTTGCAGCGCGGGCTCGATGCCATCTCGGGCGGTATCATCGCCATCGGCGCCGGCGACGGTAACCTCGCCAGCCGCTACGCCCTGCAGGCTCGCAAGTCGTTGCCACACGAGCCGCTCACGCATCTGTTGCGGGCCCAGGCGGCGCAACTGAACGGCGATGCGGGCACGGCGCGCCGCATTTTCGAGGCCATGCTCGCCTCCCCGGACACCGCACAACTGGGGTTGCGCGGCCTCTTCCTCGAGGCCAAGCGCGAAGGCGAAACGGAAGCGGCACGCCAATTTGCCGAACGCGCCTTAAAGCTCAATAGCAAGCTCGCCTGGCCGGTCGAGGCGCTGTTCGATTTGATGTGCAAAGCCCAGGATTGGCAGGGTGCGCTCGCCACCCTGGCGGTCGCCCAGCGCCAGAACTTGATCGACAAGGCCGTGGCGCAACGCCGCCGCGCCGTACTGATGACGGCAAAGGCGCAGGAGGCGGAGGACAACGAACCCGAGCGCGCGCTGGAGCTGGCCATGGAGGCGCACAAGTTGGCGCCAAACCTGGTGCCGGCCGCCGCCATCGCCGGGCGCATTCTTGCCTCGCAGGGAAACACGCCGCGCGCGGCGCGCGTCCTGCTCAAGACTTGGCGGCTTGCCCCGCACCCGGAGTTGGCGACGGTCTACGCTCACGCCCGACCCGGCGACAGTCCGCGGGATCGGCTGGGGCGCGTGCGCCACCTGGGGCGGCTGACCCCGCAAGACAACGAGGCGGCCATCGCCATCGCCATTGCCTCGATGGAGGCGCGCGAGTGGGATGAAGCGCGCAAGGTCCTGGAGCCCCTGCTTGGAACGCGGCTGACGCAACGCGTCTGCACGCTGATGGCACGCATCGAGGGCGAGCAGCACGGTAATGCCGGTGGCGTGCGCGAGTGGCTGGCGCGGGCGGTCAACGCGCCGCGTGACCCGGCCTGGACCGCCGACGGCATCGTCTCCGACGTGTGGGCGCCGACCTCGCCCGTGACGGGCGCGCTCGATGCTTTCCGCTGGCGCGTTCCTGTCGAGCCCATCGACGCGCAAGGCGGTGCGCTGCTGGCCGCCAAGGTCGAGGCACTGGTCGGGTTGGGGGCAGGCTCCTCCTCGCAGCTGACCGCCAACGCCTCTGCACAACCCATTGCCGCTCCGCGCGAGGCTGCAACCGTCGACACCTGTGAGGCGACCGCGCCGCCCGCTCCGCACCCCTCCGCGGCCGTCGGGCCACCATCGGCCGCTGCCCAGACGGCGGCAAGCAAGCGCCGAGCCGAAGCGGCCACGCCAGAAACTGAGCGGCGCGCGCCATTGCGCCCGAACACGGCGGCCGCCGCCCTCGGCCGCGCGCGCCCAGCCGCCGAACCTAGGATTTTTGTGCCGCCACGGGCACCGGACGATCCCGGCACGGGCGCGGCGGAGGAGGACGTGCTGGTGGGCGATCTGCGCAGCTCGGTCGCCAAGGCATAACACCGGGAACGGGCGCCGGCGTGGAAGCCGCGCCCGCCGGTTTGCAGAGGAGGCCACGCCAATGGAGCCGCTCGATGCGCTGTGGTTGGCCCGGTTGCAATTTGCCTTCACGGTCGCATTTCATATTGTTTTTCCCGCCTTCACCATTGGGCTTGCCAGCTACCTCGCCGTGCTCGAGGGACTTTGGCTCTACACCGGCCGCTCCGTTTTTATTGCGGCGTTCAACTACTGGAAGAAAATCTTTGCCATCAGCTTCGGCATGGGTGTCGTGTCGGGCATCGTCATGAGCTACCAGTTCGGCACCAACTGGAGCGTCTTTTCCGATAAGACCGGCCCCATCCTCGGCCCGCTGATGGGCTACGAAGTGATGTCGGCCTTTTTTCTGGAGGCAGGCTTCCTCGGCGTGATGCTGTTTGGCATGGACCGGGTCGGCAAAGCCCTGCACTGCTTTGCCACCTGGATGGTGGCCGTGGGCACGTTCTTGTCGGCGTTCTGGATCCTTGCCGCCAATAGCTGGATGCAAACGCCGGCGGGCCAGACCACGAACGCGGCCGGACAGTTCGTGCCGGTGGACTGGTGGGCGATCATCTTCAATCCGTCCTTTCCCTATCGGCTGGTGCACATGGTGCTCGCCGCCTACCTCACCACCGCCTTCGTCGTCGGCGGCGTGGGCGCCTATCATCTGCTGCGCGACCGGGGCAACGAAAGCGCGCGGCTGATGTTCTCGATGGCGATGTGGATGGCGGCCTTGGTGGCGCCACTGCAAATCGTGGCAGGCGATCTGCACGGTCTCAATACGCTTGCGCACCAGCCGGCCAAGATCGCGGCGATGGAGGGACATTGGGAGACCCGGGCCGGCCAACCGCTGATCCTCGTCGGCTGGCCGAGCATGGCGGCCGAGGCGACCTATTACACCGTCGAGTTGCCCAAAGTCGGTAGCTTGATCTTGACCCACGACTGGAATGGCACCGTGCAGGGTCTCAAGGCCTGGCCGCCGCAGGAGCGGCCCAATGCCAGCATCGTGTTCTGGAGCTTTCGCATCATGGTCGGTATCGGCGTGCTCATGGTGTTGGCCGGCCTGTGGAGCCTGCTTGAGCGCTACCGCGGGCAATTGACGGGGAGCGTCGCCTTGTTGCGCTTTGCCGTGTTGCTGAGCCCGACGGGCTTCATCGCCGTGCTGGCGGGCTGGATTACCACCGAGGTCGGGCGGCAGCCTTATACCGTCTATGGGCTGTTGCGGACGGCACAGTCGCATTCGCCCATCGACGCCGCCGCCGTGGCGAGCTCGCTCATCGCCTTCATCGTCGTTTACTTCGCGGCCTTCGGCGCCGGCACGTTTTACATCCTGCGGCTGATGCGGCATCGACCGCAGCTCGACGAGCCCGACATCGAAAAAGGCCTGCCGCAGCGCGCCGCCGGCATCACGCCCCTGCCGAGGCTGCCCGAGGTCGCCGCCGCGACGCAAAAGTGAGGACGACCACCCATGCTCGACCTTGCCTTCATCTGGGCCCTGCTGATCGCTTTTGCCGTGCTGGCCTACGTTTTGTTCGATGGTTTCGACCTTGGTATCGGCATCCTGTTCCCGTGCTTTGCCGCCGAGAAAGAGCGCGATGATGCGATGAATTCGGTGGCGCCCGTGTGGGACGGCAACGAGACCTGGTTGGTGCTCGGCGGCGGCGGGCTGATGGCGGCCTTTCCGCTGGCCTACGCCGTGGCGCTGCCGGCGCTTTACGCGCCGATCACCGCCATGTTGCTCGGCTTGGTTTTCCGCGGTGTCGCCTTCGAATTTCGCTTTCGCAGCACCCGGCGCAAGCTGCTCTGGGACTGGGCGTTCGCGGTGGGGTCGACCGTCGCCGCCCTGGCCCAGGGTATCGCCTTGGGCGCCTTGGTGCAGGGCATTCCGGTTGCCGGGCGCGCCTATGCCGGGGGCTGGTGGGATTGGCTCACGTGGTTCAGCCTGCTGACCGGCTTGGCGCTGGTGATCGGTTATGCCCTATTGGGCGCGACCTGGCTGATCTGGAAGAGCAGCGGCGAATTGCAGCAAAAGGCCTATTCCTTGGCCTGGTCGACGGGCCTTGCGACCTTGGCGCTGATCGGCATCGTCAGCTTGATCATGCCGTTCCTGGATCCGGTCTTCCGCCAGCGCTGGTTTAGCTTCCCCAACATCGTCTATGCCGCGCCGGTGCCGATCCTGGTTGCCCTGGCCGCCCTCATGCTCTTGGCGGGCCTCGGTCGACGGCGGGAACGAGCCCCGTTCTTTGCGGCCGTCGCGCTCTTCGTGCTGTCCTATCTTGGTCTCGGCATTAGCTTTTATCCCTATATCCTGCCGCCTTCGCTGACGATTTGGGACGCGGCCGCGCCGCCCAAAAGCCTTGCGTTCCTACTCGTCGGCGCCGTCGTCCTAATCCCCCTGATCCTGGCCTACACGGCCTGGTCCTATTGGGTCTTCCGCGGCAAGGTCGGCGCCAGCGCGGGCTATCATTGAGTGGCGCGCGACGGCCCATCGTGCTGGCTGCGCCGGCTCCTGTGGTTGGGCGGCCTTTGGCTGGCAGGCGTCGCAGCCGTTGCCGTTGCCGCCTATCTCATTCGCGCCGTGCTGGCTTGAAAGGTGGCCCTCGGGGCCGCGGCGAGGCACGAGCCCCCAGCCCACGGCCGGGGAGCCGGCGCCGGACTACTCGACCTTGCCCGGGACGCTGTTGGCCCCGGCCGGGCAGGAGCAGGCGGCGCCCACGGGTCGGGCCTTGTCGAGCTTGCACACGCCCTTCGCGGTGCGGCAGGCAAACCCGTCCGGCTGGATCGACCGGCTGCGCGGGGGCGGGCCTCCGAACGGTCTTTCCTCGATCTGCCGTTGCGGAGGCGGACCCCCAAAGGGCTGCTCGCCGCTTCGGTCCGCAGCTTGTGCCAGGGTTGGGAGGCCCCAAAAGACGATGGCGAAAATCGCCGCCGGCGGCACGAACGACCTCATCGGCATGCTCCCTCGAGACCAGCGAACCTCCCCTTCCCCGGCAGGGTAGCAAACCGCGGCGGAGCCCGCCATGATAGTTGTGCTGCACGCCAACCATGCTTCAATGGGCGCGCCATGCCGATCGCCGACGCCGACCGCAAGCGTATCGTCCAGGCGATACGCAGCTACATTGCCCGAGAACGCATTTCGCGCGGAGAGTTCGCCGAGCGGGCCAAACTCGGCAAATCCACGGTCGATAAGCTGGTGGTCGGCCTGTTTTCCGAAAAAACCATCCTGCAAATCGAATCGCAGCTCAAAATCAGCCTGATCGGCGGCGGTGGGGCTGGCGAAACGGCGGCGGAGGAACTGGGCCGCTACACTAAGGAGGAAACGCAAAACTACGTCGGCGACTATGTTTTTATTCGTCCCTCCTTTCACGAAGACGGGCTCATCCACGCCTTTCACATGGAGGTGACGTGGGACCGCGAGGCGGCCGCCTTGCTGGTGCGAGAGGCGGCGCGCGGCAAACAGACACCCCTGCAGTTTGGAAAGATTTATCTGCCGCGCGCCTCGATGCACCTCTTCATCCTGTCCAACGAGCATGGCTGGCTCAAAAAAGTGATCCTGTCACAGCTCGACGTTTACAAGCGGATGAAGGGCATCATGCTGACCATGGGCCATGCCTTCGGCAATCTTTACACGCCCGTGGCGATGCCGGTGGTCATGAACCGCTACGACAAGATCGAGAGCCACATGGTAGGCAAGATCGATCGCACCTCGCGCATGTATGAGGAATACAACCGCGATCTGCTGGCGGTGGAAGAGGAGCAGTTCGCCAAGTGGATCCGGCTGAAGCCGCACTGAGATCGACGCGGCCGCAAAGCACAAGCAAACTCAAGGCCCTGTCGCCTAGTTCTCCGAGATCACCGCAAGGAGCTGCGGAAAGCACCGGAAAACTTGGGCAAGCACCGGAAAGGTCCGGCGATAGCCGCGAAAGCGGTCGCTCACTAGATTCGAGAGCGTCGCCACCAGCGCCCCGAACACCGGCGCAGGGACGGCGATCGTAGCGGAGAGTACAGAACTCTCCTTACGCCTCATTCTGAGCTTCCCACCAGCGCCCGGCCCAGCGCCGGCAACAGGTCAAAGCGCGTGCCGCGCCGCACGCCAGGAGGAGTCATGTCGCAGCACACAACCAGGATCCTGGCCGCCGCGCCGGCGCCAACCGCTCAGGCGATCGCCAGGCCTTGCCAGCGGGAGTGGAGCGTCAACCGCAGCAACGACAACGAAATGAGGAATGCCATGGGTAGCCCAAATAACCCTCCTGTGCCCGGGCCCCGTCCCGCCAGCGAGCCCGCCGCCCAATCGTTCGGCCTTTTTCTCGCCTGGCTCGACGCCTGGTTCACGACCAGCCGTGCCTATTATCGCGCCGCAATCGCCTACGAAGAATTATACCGGCTTTCGGATGCCGAGCTTCGCCATCGCGGCACCACGCGCCGGACGCTGGCGCGGGATGTCACGGGTTTTGACGTCACCCACCTTTAAGGCTGCGGCGAATGCCGCTGCGTGAGGTGCTTCCCATTGCCGGCGCAGGCGCTAGTCTTGCTTGCCCGACGACAGGAGGTGCACGCATGGCGCTGGCCGCAGACATCGACACTTCGAGCCCCAAGCATTTGCGCGACAAATACGCCATCATTGGCGTGGGCGAGACCACCTACACGCGCGGATCGGGGATGACGACGCGCGCCTTGGGAAGCTGGGCGGTACGCAACGCCATCGAGGATGCGGGGCTCCGGCCAGCAGACATCGATGGCATGCTCTCCTACCAATCCGGCGATTCCACCTTTGCACCTTTCATCGCCGGCGACCTCGGCATCCGTCTCAACTTTTACATGGACGTGTTCGGCGGCGGTTCATCGACCGAGGCGCTGATCGGCATGGCGATGGGAGTGATCGAGGCCGGCATGTGCCAGACGGTGGTGCTGTTCCGGGCCATGAATGGCTTTTCGCAAGTGCGCATCGGCGGCACCGGTGCCCGCTCAGCCGTGCCGGTCTCGGGCGACATGCTGCACAGCCGGGCGTACGGCTGGCAAAGCGCGGGCCAGCTCTTCAGCTTTACGTTTTTGCGGCACATGTACGACTACGGCACGACGCCGGCGCAAGTGGCCGCGGTGCGCGCGGCCCACTCGCAGCACGCCTCCAGCAACCCGAAAGCCTTCTACAGGCGGCGGCTCACGGTCGAGGATGTGCTGGCGAGCCGGATCATTTGCAAGCCGCTGCACTTGCTCGACTGCTGCGTGGAGACGGACAACGCCACCGCCGTCATCGTCACCAGCGCCGCCCGGGCACGCGACGGCCGCCATCCGCGTGCTTTAATACGCGGCGTGGCCGGTCGCGTCTGCAAACCGCGGGTCGACATGCACTACCAGCACGGGCCGATTTCGAGCGTTGCCGGCACGTACGCGCGCGAGATCCTGTGGCCCAATTCCGACGTCGGTCCCGAGGACGTGGATGTCACCGGCTCCTATGACGCGTTCACCTTCACCACCATGCTGCAGCTCGAGGACTACGGCTTTTGCCGCAAGGGCGAGGGTGGTCACTACGTCAGCGATGGCACCATCTGCCTCGGCGGGCGGCGGCCCAACAATACCAGCGGCGGGCACCTGTGCGAGGGCTACACGCATGGCATGAATATGGTGATCGAGAACGTGCGGCAGCTGCGCCATGATGTCGATGATACCTGTCCGATCGGAGCGGACGGCAAGCGCCAGCACACTTACGACTACCGCGAGGGTGGCTGTCGCCAAGTGAAGCAATGCGAGGTTACCGCCAATCTCGGCTGGGCCATGCCGGGCACAGGCTCGGCCATGGTGATGCGGCGGGATTGAGGGAGAAGACTAATGTCGATCAAAGCCGACTACTTGGGAATGGCGCTCAGCATCGACGAGCTCGATCGCGAGAACCTCGCCTATTTCAAGCACTGTGCCGCCCACGATTTTCACCTGCAACTCTGCGCCAGCTGCAACCTGCTGCGCTATCCGCCAACGACGGCGTGTCCCTGGTGCATGCAAGCACAGGCGAAATGGGTTCCCGTCGAGGGCAAAGGCGCCGTGCACGCCTATACGGAAGTGCATCACGCCATCCAGCCTGCGTTCAAAGGCGCAACGCCCTACCTGGTTCTGCTGGTCGATCTCGACACGCAGAAGGGCAAGCCGAGTGCACACGAAGCCTTGCGGGTGGTTGGCAACTTGACGACGCCGGATGGTCGGCTCGCCCCAGCCGACATGGTGACGCGGGTCGGCATTGGCACCCGCGTGCGCATGGTGTTTAGCGACGTGGCGCCGGGGCTGGCCTTGCCGCAATGGACCATCGATGAAACCGCAACCCAGCCCGAACCGTGGCGCTATCCCGGGGCCTGAATTGCCCGATTGGCGGCCAAACCCGGCCCGTGCCAGACCTCAGGCCGGTGGCAGCAGGCAGGCACGCAGATCCTCGGCCAATTTTCGCATCAAGCTGAAATAGAGGTTGGGTTCAGGTTCCAGCGCGAAGCCTTCGGGATCGAGCGTGCCCGTGCGCGCCAACGTTCCCTCGGTCAGGTTGTCGATCAGGCGCTTGTCGAGGTGTGGTTCGGCAAACACACAAACCGCGCCGAGCGTTAAAATCTTTTGACGCAGTGCGCTCAGCCGTTTGGCGCTGGGCGCCACTTCGGGGCTGATCGAGATGGCGCCGACGACGTTGAGGCGATAGCGACGTTCGAGGTACTGGAAGGCATCGTGCGCCACAACGTAGGGCTTGCCGGCAAGCGGCTCCAGCGCGGCTTTGAGCTCGGCGCGCAGAATATCGAGCTGGCCCTTGAGCGCCGTCGCATTGGTCTTGAAGGCGAGGGCGTTGGCCGGGTCCTTGGCGCTCAGGGCTTGCTCGATGCGATCGACCATGGCTTTGGCATTGTCGGGATCGAGCCAGATGTGGCCATCGAAGGCGTTCGCCGTGCCGGTGTCCTGCGCGTGGCGGTGCCCGTCGCCGGACGCCTCGAAGTCCACACCCCTGCGGCGCTCGAAGAGCACGAGGCCGGGCGCCTCCTGGAGCGTCACCAGTTCCACCTGCCGCGGCAGCGCTTGGCTCAGCCTGGCGGAAAAGGGCTCGGTGGCCGCGGAGGCACGAAAGACAAGATCGGCACCGTTGAGCGCGGCCAGATCCGACGGCTTTAAGGCATAAAGATGCGGCGAGGCGGAACCCTTGACGAGCATCTGCGGCCTGCCGACACCCGCCATTACCCCCGCGACGAGGGCATGAAGCGGCTTGATGGTGACCACCACCTTGGGACCAGCCAAAGCCGGTTGCGTCAGGGCCAGAAGGACAAGCGGCACGAGCCAGGCGGAGGTTGTGCGTCTCAGCATCGATAGACCCCTGGTGCCCCGTCCTTTGCCAAGCCTCACGGCCCGTCACGGCCCGTCATGGCCCCGGCGCGGCCAGGCGATGGGCCAAACCGGCCCAGACGTGGCAAGGCCGGTGCGGCGCGCCGATTTGGCTCGCTCGGGGGCACGCTATGTTATAGCATTACGGCTTGCAAGCCTAAGACCTTGCGAGTCTGGAGCCGCGGGGGCGCGCTTCTGCCCTCATTGTGTGTGCGACTGGGGCCCGCTATCAGAGTCCCGCCCGGAACGTTGGCAAATTTTATCGGAGAGGAACAGGCAGATGCCGAGACTATCGGCGAGCGTCATTGGCCTCATTGCGGGCCTGGCGATGCTAGGGGGCGTACGGGTAGGCCCGGCGGCGGCCCATCCTCACGTTTGGATCACCGTGGAAACCACGCTGATCTACGACAAAGGCGCGTTTACCGGGCTGCGTCACAAGTGGACCTTCGACCAATACTACACGGCGATGGCGATCGAGGGTTTGGACAAGAACAAGGACGGCAAGTACGACCGCGAAGAATTGGCGGAGCTCGCCAAGGTGAATATCGACGGCCTTAAGGAATTTGCCTACTTCACCACGGCGTCGGTTGCCGGTCGCGAGATCAAGTTTGAGGCTCCGAGCGACTATTGGCTTGAGCACCGGGACGGGGTCTTGGCGCTTAACTTTACCTTGCCCTTCGTCGAGCCGGTGTCGACAGAGGCCAAGGGATTGATCTTCGCCGTGCAGGACCCGACGTTCTTCATCGCTTTCGATCTCGCCAAGGTCGACCCGGCCAGACTGGGACCGGGAACGCCGGCGGCCTGCAAGATCAAAGTCGGCTCGGCGAGGGAGCAGGCGGGTGCCCTCGGCGACGCCTTCGCCAAGCAGTTTGGGGCCTTCGCGCTCGGCGGATCCCAGGCAATCTCGGTCGACTGTCAAGGGCCCTAAGCCACGACCGGGTGGCTCCGGGGTGCCGCCCGCACGGGCATCGCGGGCCGCTTCGATTGGGTCGGCCGTTTACGCACTCTTTATTGTTTGCTTCCGGGGCAGTGGCCTTTGCCGCTAGGCTCGGGGGGTGTCGGTGCGGCCTTAAGTCGGTCGCAGGCCGTCGGTTCGTGAGTGTGTCTAAATGCGGTTGCTGCTTTGCGTTTTTGCCGCCGTGGTAATGTGTGCCCTAACCGGCGGCGCCACCGGCCGCGCCGCCCTCGATCCCGCGGCCAGCGTGCGCGGATCCGGCGTCGAGCTCTTGGTCTATGAGCATCGCGATTGCGTCTATTGCCAGCTTTTTCGCCGCGACGTGCTGCCACGCTACCAGCAGGCCTTGGCAGCGGAGTTGCCGATCCGCTTCGTCGACATCGCCGCCGCCGGCAACGAGGGCCCCGGCCTCGCGCGCAAGGTCGACATGCTGCCAACCGTCGTCCTGATGTTGGGGGGACGCGAGATCGATCGGATCGTCGGCTATTGGGGGCCAGATACATTTTTCAAGCTCCTGGCGCATATGCGCGCCAAGGTGGGATAGCAACAAGGCCCGCGCTCTTGCGGCGCGCGCCATGGTCGGCTTTGATGCCCGGTGTGGTCGGCGTGCGTGGGCTGTGCCGGCAGCGGAGGGGTCGCCATGGACAGGCGGGGCTTCTTGATATCCGGCGGAGCCGCAGCGGTGGCCGCCGGTGCGGCAACGGACGCCGCCGCGGCGATGGCGGCAAGTCAGGCGGCGGCGGGCCCAGGCGGAGCCGAGGCCCGCGGCGCGCGCGTGCTGACCTTGGCGGTGGCGCCCGGATACGATCGTGCTGGTTTTGCAGCCGACCGGCTCGCCGGCCGCATCTCCTTGGCGACGGCCGGCCGGTTTCGCATCGAACGCACGGGCGCTGCGACCGCGGCCGATCTCAGCCTCACCGACGCCCGCTCGCTCGCCACCCTGCATCCTGCCTTCGCCTTTTTTGCCGGCCTGCCCTTGGATGAGGGCTTGCCCAGCGCGGATCAGGATGCCTGGTTGACGCTTGGCGGGGGTCAACTGCTCTGGGATGAACTTGCTCGTCCGTTCGGCTTCAAACCCTTGGTCGCGGGTCACACCGGTCAGGGTGGCGGCTTCTGGTCGAGCGTGCGCCTGAACGCAGCAGCCGACCTTGTCGGCCTGCCGGTCGCCGCGACGGGGCTCGCCGGGCGCGTCCTTGAGGTCATGGGCGCCAAGGTGATCGACGTGGCAGGGCCGGACCTCGGCGCAGCCTTGGCCAGCGGGCGGGTCCGCGCGGGGGAAGCGGAAGGACCCGCGCCAGGCTCGGCCTTCAACCTCGAGCCGCTGGCCCAATGCTGTTATCGGCCGGGGCTCTACCCGCACGGGGCGCTAACCACCCTCCTCGTCACATCCGGACTTTGGGAGGGACTGGACGCGGCCGACCAGGCGATTTTCGAGGCCTGCACGGCGGCGGAGCATCGCCTCGCGTCGGCCGAGGTCAAAATGCACGCCGCCCTCGCCGCGCACCTGCGCAGGGGGGCCAAATGGCCAGCGCGCGCGGCGTTGCCGTCCGCGCTCGCTCAGGCCCTGGCCCAGGTCGCAACCGCCGCCGTCGCGGAGGTCGCGGGCTTGGACGCCGCCAGCCGGCGGATCGCCGCCAGTTATGGCGCCCACCGCGAGCTCAAAGGTATCCTCGCCTGAGCCGGGGCCGCATCGGGGTGCCTTTGAAGCGTGCTTTCGACCTCCAGGCGCGCGCCGCGGCCGCGGCCGCGCTGAAGCGCGACCTATGCGGGGAGCGCACTGCTGCAGCGCAGCAATGACCCCTACTTTAGTTGCAAGCGACCCACCAAATCAGCGGCTGCGGACGGCCGCCGGCAGGCGAGCCCGGCGCGCCGCGAAGGCCCCGACCGACAAGGGGCCCCGACACGGCTCATGGGGGAAGGCACGAGGTTGGCGCCCAGAAAAAGGAGCTGATCCATGAGCACCCTGACTTACACAAACAGCGATTACGCGCCGCGCGCGGCCGCATCCGCGAGCCCGCGCAAGCCGCTCTGGCGGCGCGCCTATGATGCCGTCATGCAATCCCAGCAGCGGCGCGCCGAACGCGAGATCGCGGCCTATCTCGGTCGCCACGGCGGGCTCCTGACGGACGATATGGAGCGCGAAATCATGCTGCATCTGGAGGGGCGTCGGCGCGGCACGCTGTAGAGCCTTTCGTGCCGTTTTCGGTGCGTGCGCAGCCCGTGGGTTTGCGCGAGGTCAAAAGTTGAACGATGACAGCCGGCACGGCGCTCACATTGACGTGAGCGCCGTGCCGGCCGCTTGGCGTGCCGCGTTTTTGCTTGCCGGCGCTGCGGCGGCGGCCCATATACGGGCAGCAAAATCAGCAGGGAACCCCGCTTTGACGGCGTCGGCACGTGACCCCGCGCGATTGGCGCATTGAATTGAGCCGCGCTCTGACCCGAAGCGCGCCGCAGATCGGGCGACGCAAGCAGCAAAGTGGGCCGTCGAATAAGGAGACTGCATGGCCAAGGAAGAGATGCTGGAGTTCGAAGGTGTGGTCGCGGAGGTTTTGCCGGACGCGCGCTGTCGCGTGAAGCTGGATAATGGGCATGAAGTCGTCGCCTATACCTCCGGGCGCATGAAAAAGAACCGCATCCGTATCCTGGCCGGTGATCGCGTGACCGTGGAGATGACGCCCTACGATCTCGACAAGGGTCGCATCAACTTCCGCCACAAGGACGTGCGGGCCCCGGTCAATACCGGGCCGCCACGCCGTCCCCCCCAGCGCCGCTTCCGCTGACAATCGATCCTCGCCGTCGCGGGCGCAAACTGGCCCCGCACAATCGCTTTGGCGGCGGCCAACCGCTTGTGGCAAGAGGCTTTCGCGCGCCCGTGGCTCTTGCCGGCGGGGACGACGCACAAAGGCCGCCTTGGTCGGGCCATCCGAATCGGCCGATGCTAGGGTCCCGCTCCAGGACGGGAGCCAGAAAGGCATGAGCGAACGCGCAAGTTCTCGGCGCAAAACCAGCGAGGTTTCGCCGTCGGGCGCCGTCGCTGGCCGCGCGCCGGCCCCGAAATTCGACAAAAAAACCATCGCACTCGTCTATGATTTCGATGGCACGCTGTCGCCGCGGCCGATGCAGGAGTATGCGTTCCTGCCAAAGATTGGCGCCGACCCCGCCGCCTTCTGGGCGGAGACCAACGCGCTGGCGCGGCAAGCACGCGCCGACCCGCTGATCACCTACATGCACCTCATGTACAAGAAGGCGAAGGACAAGGGTGTGCGCATCGATCGGCGCGATCTCGTCGACCAGGGCCGGCAGGTTGAGCTGTTTGCGGGCGTCGAGACCTGGTTCGATAGCATCGGCGGCTACGTCAAGAGCCATGCCCAGAGCCATGGCGTGCAGCTGCGGCACTACCTGATCTCCTCGGGCCTCAGCGAGATCGTCGAGGGCACCAGCATCTATAAGCGCTTCCACAACGTGTTTGCCTCCGAATACTGGTTTGAAGCCTACGATTTGCCCTACCCCAAGCGCGTCATTACCGACACGGGCAAGACGCAGTACCTGTTTCGCATCAACAAGGGCGTCGAAGATGTGGGACTGAGCATCAATCAGCACATGCCGGAGGGGCTGCGGCCGATTCCGTTCGCCAATATGATCTACTTTGGCGACGGTGATACCGACGTGCCTTCGATGGCGGTGATGCGCAAGAACGGTGGCCATGCCGTCGCCGTTTATCCGCCGGGCAAGTCAAAGGCCAAGTGTGTCGACCTCTTCAATGCGGGGCGCTGCGATTTCTTCGCGCCCGCCGACTACCGCAGCGGCTCGGATCTGTTCCGACGCACTTGCCTGCTGCTCGACCGCATGCTGGCGAATATTCGCATCGAAGAGGAGAAGTGGCGTCTTTTGCGTGGACTAACGAGCGCGAAATAGGCTCGCCGATCGTGCCCTTCGTGAGCCGCCCGCCCTATTCGGCGGCCATCGGCGCTGCCGCCGGCTCCACCCTCGCCGCGCAGAACTTGAATTCCGGGATCTTGCCCATTGGGTCAAGCTGCGGATTGGTGAGGAGGTTGGCCGCGGCCTCGGCGAAACAGAAGGGCAGGAACACCATGCCCTCGGCGACGTCGCGATCGGCGCGCGCCCTGAGCACAACCGTGCCGCGGCGGGTCGAAACGCGCACCAGACCTCCCGGCGCCACGCCGAGGCGATCCATCTCGCGTGGGTTTAAGCCGGCGATGGCCTCGGGCTCCAGCGAATCCAGATTAGAGGCACGCCGCGTCATCGACCCGGTGTGCCAATGCTCCAGCAGGCGTCCGGTGGTGAGCACCAGCGGATAATCGGCATCGGGCAGCTCGTCGGGAGGCAACAGGTCGGCCGGCACGATCCTGGCGCGGCCGGACTTGGTCGGAAACGAGCTGGCGAAAATGATTTCGTTGCCGGGCTTGTCGGCTGCATCGCAGGGGTAAGTGACGGCGTCCTCGCGCAACAACCGCTCCCACGTGATGTTGTTGAGGGAGGGCATCACCGCCGCCATCTCCGCGTAGACCTCCGAAATATCGCGATAGTTCCAGCTCAGGCCGATACGCTGCGCCAGCTCCTGGATCAGAACCCAATCCTGGCGCGCTTCTCCGGGTGGATTGAGCACCGGACGGGCGATTTGCACCTGGCGGTTGGTGTTGGTGAACGTGCCCCACTTTTCCGCATGCGCGGAGGCCGGCAGGACGACGTCGGCGTGCCAGCAAGTCTCGGTCAAAAACAGGTCCTGCACGACGAGGTGCTCGAGCTTGGCGAGCGCCTCGCGGGCGTGCTGGACGTCGGGGTCCGACATCGCCGGGTTTTCACCTAGGATATACATGCCCTTGATGTCGCCATCCTTGATGGCATGCATGATCTCGACGACGGTTAAGCCTTTTTTTGCATCGAGCGCGGTGCCCCAGAATTTCTCATAGGCGCCGCGGATGGCGGGATCCTCGACCGACCTGTAGTCGGGAAAGACCATCGGGATCAGCCCGGCGTCGGAGGCGCCCTGTACGTTGTTTTGACCGCGCAGCGGATGCAGGCCGGTTCCCGGTCGGCCGACTTGCCCTGTCACCAGCGCCAGTGCGATCAGACAGCGGGCGTTGTCGGTGCCGTGCGTATGCTGGCTGATGCCCATGCCCCAGAAGATGATCGACCGCGCGGAGCGGGCGTAGAGCCGCGCCACTTCGCGAATGGTTGCGGCAGGAATGCCGCACACCGGCTCCATCTTCTCCGGCGTGAAGGCCTCAACCTTGGCCCTGAGGCTGTCGAAGCCCTCGGTGTGGGCTTGCACGTATTGGATGTCGACCATGCCCTCGGCGATGATGACGTTGAGCATGGCGTTGAGCAGGGCGACGTCGCGCCCCGGCCTGAACTGCAGGGTGTGGGAGGCATAACGCGCCAAGCCCTGGCTTTGTCCGCGCGGATCCATCACGATCAGTTTGGCGCCGCGCTTGGCTGCGTTCTTGAGAAAGGTTGCCGCCACGGGATGGTTTTCCGCCGGCCGCGCACCGATGACGATGATGCAGTCGCTGTCCTTGGCAGCGGTAAACGGCGCCGTAACGGCGCCGGAGTTCACACCCTCCATCAGCGCCGCCACCGACGAGGCGTGGCAAAGCCGGGTGCAATGGTCCACGTTGTTGGTGCCGAAACCTTGCCGGATAAGCTTCTGGAACAGGTAGGCTTCTTCGTTTGACCCCTTCGCCGAGCCGAAGCCGGCAATCGCCTTGCCGCCGTCGCGGTGCTTGATGCCATCGAGCCCGGCGGCAGCCCTCGCCAATGCCTCCTCCCAGCTGGCTTGGCGGAAGTAGGCGTCGATCTCGTCGCGGCGGATCTGCAAATTGGCATCCTTGCCAACGCCGTCGCGACGGATGAGCGGTATGGTCAGGCGGTCGGGATGGTGAATGTAGTCAAACCCGAAGCGGCCCTTGACGCACAGCCGATTTTCATTGGCCGGTCCATTGCGGCCGTCGATATAGAGGATCTTGTCGTCCTTGACGTGCACCTTGGTCTGGCAGCCCACGCCGCAGTAGGGGCACAGCGTGTCGACGGAGCGGGTTTCGTAGTGGACGCGCTTGCCGGTACGGTCCAGCAGGCCCCTTTCCATCAGCGCGCCCGTGGGGCACACCTGCACGCACTCGCCGCAGGCGACGCACGTCGAATGCCCCATGCCGTCGTCGAAGTCGAACACGACCTTGGCGCCATGACCGCGGTAAGCCATGCCGATCACGTCGTTCATCTGCACCTCGCGGCAGGCGCGCACGCACAAGCCGCAGTTGATGCAGGCGTCGAGGTTGACCGCGATCGCCGTATGCGTGAGATCGGTCGCCGGGCGCTCGCCGCCAGGGAAGCGCCGGACCGTGCTGATGCCCATGGCATCCACCCAGCCCCAAAATTTGGAGGCTGGATCATGGCCGCCCCCCCGCTCGGGCTGGTCGGCCATCAACAGTTCAAACACCATCCGCCGCGACGCCTTTGCCCGCTCCGAGGCGGTCTTGACCTTCATGCCGGCGGCGACCTTGCGCTGACAGGAGGCGGCCAGCACGCGCTCGCCCTCGATCTCGACCATGCAGGCGCGGCAATTGCCGTCGGCTCGGTATCCGGGTGCGGGATGCCAGCACAGGTGCGGGATCTTGGTGCCATGCCGCTGTGCGACCTGCCAAATCGTCTCGTCCGCCGCGGCTTCAACGGGCTTGCCGTCGAGCTCGAGAATAATGCGTGCCGCCGTCGTCATAGCCGCCATGATCCAGTCCGCGTCCTCGTGCGCATGCTTAGCCTTGCGAGAAGGCTCGGGCTTTCGGCCGCCGCCGATGCCTGCCGCCTTCACGGGCCCTCGCCCTTCAGTTCGATCTCGATGAAAGCATACTCGAAGCTATTGGCGTTGATGACGTTGTGGTGCACACCTGCCTTGCGCGTGTAGGAGACGCCCTGCGTCAGCTCGACAAAACTCGCCTCGCCCGCCGGGGAGACGATCTTTAAGCGACCGTTCGCTAGGGGTACCACCACGTAATCCATCGCGTGCACATGCTCGCCGGTTTCCGCCCCCGGGGCAAAGCGCCATTCGGTGACGCGCACGCGTTCGTTATCGATCTGTACCGACGGCACGGCCTGGGGCAGCCTCATCAGCGCAGGTCCTCGGGAAAGAATTTAAAGACCGAGCGCACCGGGTTGGGTGCTGCCTGGCCCAAGCCGCAGATGGAGGCATCAGCCATCACCTGGCCGAGGTCGGCGTGCAGTTGCGGGTCCCAGTTGCCGCTGCGCATCAATTTGACGGCCTTTTCGGTGCCGTTGCGGCAGGGTGTGCACTGGCCGCAACTTTCATCTTCAAAAAATCGCATCAGGTTCAGGGCCACGGCTTTCATATCGTCCTGATCGGACAAAATCACAACCGCATGACTGCCGACAAAGCAGCCGTGTTTCTCGAGTTGACCGAAATCAAGGGGAATGTCGGCCATGTAGGCGGGTAGAATGCCGCCGGAGGCGCCGCCGGGCAGATAGCCCTTGAAGTTGTGGCCTTCGGCCATGCCGCCGCACAAGGCGATGAGATCGCGGGCGGTGGAACCGGCCGCGGTCAAGACCACGCCCGGTTTGCGGACGCGGCCGGAGACGGAATAGGAGCGCAGGCCCTTGGCGCCGTTGCGGCCTTGCGCGGCAAACCAAGCCGCGCCCTTCTCAAGGATGCTCGGCACCCAATAGAGCGTCTCGATGTTGTTGACGAGCGTGGGTCGGCCGAAGATGCCGACCTGGGCCACGTAGGGCGGGCGATGGCGGGGATAGCCCCGTTTGCCCTCGATCGATTCGAGCATGGCGCTCTCTTCGCCGCAAATGTAGGCGCCGGCGCCCCGACGCAGGTGCACTTTGGAGTGCTCTGTAAGGCCCGCCGCCGCGAGCTTGGACAGCTCGGCCTTCAGGATCTCGCGCACGGCCGGGTATTCATCGCGCAGATAGATGAACACCTCTTGCGCCTCGACCGCCCAGGCGGCAATCAGCATGCCCTCCAAAAACTTATGCGGCTCGCGCTCCAAATAGTAGCGGTCCTTGAAGGTGCCGGGTTCCCCCTCGTCGCCGTTGACCGCCATCAGCCGTGGGCCCGGTTCGGCGCGCACCAAGCTCCACTTGCGCCCGGTCGGAAAACCGGCGCCGCCAAGGCCGCGCAGGCCGCCGTCCGACAGGGTTTGAATGACCGCATCGGCCGTGCGCTGGCCGTCGAGGCAGGCTTTGAGGACGGCATAGCCGCCCCCGGCTCGGTAGGCCGCAAACTCTTGGTAGGGCGGTAGCTGAGCTTCGACCTCGCCGGCCTTGGCCAGCGCCAGCAGTAACGCCGCCGTGGCGTGCTCGACGTGGCGATGGCCGACCTCGGCGGCAGGCGCGGTATCGCAGGCGCCGATGCAGGGTGCGCGCACCACCCGCACGCCTGGCAACTCCCGCGCCAGCTCCTTGGCCTTGAGCGTGGCAAGGAGCTCCTCCGCGCCGGCCAACATGCAGCTCAAGCTGTCGCAGACGCGGATCGTGATCGGCGCCGGCTTGGCCTCGCCATCGGCGACCACGTCGAAGTGGGCATAAAAGGTGGCGACTTCGTAGACCTCCGCCATCGGAATGCTGAGCGCCTCGGCAAGCGCGTGCAGGTGGCCCGCCGGCAAACCGCCCTCTTGGTCCTGAATTAAATGCAAATACTCGATCAGCAGCGCCCGCTCGCGCGGGCCATCGCCAAGCAGGGCCCGCACCGCCTCGACCTCGCCTTGTTTGAGCACCCGGCCCTTGGGGAAGGGCGCGCTCTTGCGCCGGCCGGATCCGGGGTGGATCGCCCGGCCCGTACCATGCCGGCCGCCGCCCGAGGTCTTCGATACGTCGTTCATGCTCACCAGAGATGATCACCGTGGCTGACGGCTTGGCATACCATATACCAGCGGTTACACCAGTGTCGAGAGGCGCTGGGCCGCGGCCCGCGGTCAGCTCCCCGCTCGAGGATTTGTCAGACGTCGGATGATCTGCGCCGACCGACGCGGCGCGCTTGCCGCCTGCGACCGCTTGGCTCGCGCGCTCGATGTCGCATTATCCTTGACAGGCTGCCTCCAAGTTTGGCCATGAAGGTCATCGGTGGTCGAGAAGGGGATTGCGATGGAGCTGTTGGCCTCGCTGGGCGGCAATGTCGTGCTGGCGTCGGTAACGGATCAGTGGGCCGAGTGGGTCGGCTCGCTGTTCGGCTCGCACGCGCTCACCGCCGTCGCCATCGCTAAAATCATCGGCATCAACATCATCCTCTCCGGCGACAATGCCGTGGTGATTGCGCTTGCCTGCCGCAATCTGCCGCGGCGCGAGCGCACCTGGGGAATTCTGCTCGGCGCCGGTGCCGCCGTGGTGCTGCGCATCATCTTCACGGTGATCATCCAGCACCTGTTGGGCATTCCCTGGCTGCAGCTGATCGGCGGACTGCTGTTGTTTTGGATCGCGGTCAAGCTGCTGATTGCGGACGAACCCGACGACGAGAGCGTTGCCTCGGGTTCCAATCTTTGGGAAGCGGTAAAAATCGTTGCCATCGCCGATGTCGTCATGAGCCTCGACAACGTGCTGGCAATTGCCGCCGCCGCCATGCAGACGCCGCCCGAACAGCAGATCTGGCTCATCGTCTTCGGCCTGGTGATCAGCATCCCCTTGGTGATCGCCGGGTCGACCCTGATCATGTCGCTGTTGGCACGCTATCCCGTGCTGGTGTGGGCGGGCGCGGCACTGCTCGGCTGGATCGCCGGCGAACTGCTGGTCACCGACTTGGTCTCGGTGAGCCAGCTGCAGGCCTGGGATCCCGCTTTGGTGGTTGTCGATCCCGAGTCGGCGGCCGGGCTGCGGCCGGTCGGCCTCATCCTCTATTCGGCGGCCACGATCGGCGCCCTGATCGTATTGCTCGTGGGCTGGGTGCTGCTCAGACGGCGCAGCCGCGGCGCCGTCGGCGTACCCGGACGGGAGGGTGGTCCGGCCGAATAAGGGCGGCCGCTTGAGCTTTGTGGGCCCTACTGGGGCACCGGTTGCGGCTTGTCGCTCAGCTTGCGCAAATAGGCCAACAGGTCGGCCAGCTGGGCATTATCCTTGATGCCCGGAAACGCCATTTTGTTGCCGGGCACCGTGGCTTTGGGATCGTGGATGTAGGTTGCCAGCTGATCCCAGGTCCACGCGCCACCGTGCGTCTTCATGGCTTCCGAATAGGGGAAGCCCGCGTGCTTGCCGACCTCGCGTCCAACCACATCCCATAGATTCGGCCCGACCAGGTTGGGCCCGCCTTTTTGCGGCGTATGGCACTGCATGCAGCGTTTGAACACATCCTGGCCGGCGTCGGCGTTGGCCTTGGGTATCAGCTCCACCACCTGCTTGGCATCAAACGGCGGCGCCGCCTCCTTGGAGGTCGCCGCGCTCGCTGGCTCGGTGACCGGCAGCGCCCAGCCGGGCTTCTCGGGGGAATGTTCACGCGCGACGATATCAAAAACAGTTCTACCGCCGAAGATCACCAACAGGGCGGCGAGCACAGCACCGGCAACTTTGTTGAACTCGAACCCATCCATAGTACCGCCACCCTCTCGCCAGCCCTGGCCACGCCCCCGAATGCGCCGATGGGCGGCCAAATATAGAATTTGCTCGAGGGCTTGCAATAGAACTCGGGTCCGTTCTAGGAGCTAGCCCCGAGACCAATTGTCACCCACTTCCGCCACCATGGCGCGCACCCTCGTTGTCATCCCCGCCCGCATGCAGTCGACCCGGCTGCCGGGCAAGCCGCTCGCCGACATCAATGGTGAGCCAATGATCGTGCACGTCTGGCGCCGGGCGGTGGAGGCGGACGTGGGGCGCGTGATCGTGGCTTCCGATTCGGAAGAGATCAACGCCGTCATTCGCGCCCGCGGCGGGGAAGCCGTGTTGACGCGGGTGGATCACCCGTCGGGGTCGGACCGAGTATTCGAGGCGGTGAAAAAAGTCGATTCGGGCGAGGTCGAAGTCATCCTCAACCTCCAGGGCGATCTGCCCACGCTCGAGCCAGCGACGGCGCGCGCCTGCCTGCAACCGGTTGCACAAGCCGGACCCGACATTGCCACCGTCGTCGTGGAGATCCGGCTCGCCGAGGAGCGCGTCAATCCCAACGTCGTCAAAATGGTGGGGACGCCGACGGGAGCGCCAGGGCGTCTGCGTGCGCTTTACTTTACACGCGCCACCGCGCCGGCGGGCGAGGGTCCCCTTTACCACCACGTCGGCATCTATGCCTATCGGCGCGGCGCGCTTGAGCGTTTCGTGTCGTTGCCCCCGTCCCCGCTAGAGCTGCGCGAGCGGCTCGAGCAGCTGCGCGCGCTCGAGGCCGGGATGCGCATCGACGCCAGCATCGTTGACACCGTGCCGCTCGGCGTCGATACGCCGGCCGATCTCGAGCGCGCCCGCCACCTGCTTGCCGGCTAGGAGAGCGCCCGGCGTCCCATGGCAGACCGTAAAGCAAAGTCGGCACCCGCCGCCAAACCCAAGCGCGTCAGTGCTCTGGTGCGCAAGGCCGCCTTGCGCGTGTCATATCAAGGCGAACCGGGAGCCAACTCGCATCTGGCCTGCCGCGAGGTTTTTCCCGATCTGGAACCGCAAGGCTGTGCGACCTTCGAGGATGCGTTGGGAGCGGTGAAGATGGGCGATGCCCGCTATGCCATGATCCCGATTGAAAACTCGGTGGCGGGCCGGGTGGCGGATATCCACCATCTGTTGCCGAACGCGGGCCTGCACATCGTTGGCGAGCACTTCTTGCGCGTACGCCACCAGCTGCTGGCATTGCCGGGGGCCTCGCTGCTGACCGTGAAAAAGGCCCTGTCGCATACCCAAGCCCTCGGTCAATGCCGCAACACCCTGAGAAAACTGGGCCTGGTACCGGTGCCAGAAGCCGATACGGCAGGTTCCGCCCGGCTGGTCGCGGAGGCCAACGATCCGACGCTTGCGGCCATCGCCTCCTCGCTGGCCGCGGAAATCTACGGCCTAAAGGTTCTCATGCAGGATATCGAGGACGAGAAACACAACACCACGCGCTTTGTCGTCCTCGCCAAGGAACCCGACGCCGCCAAGGCCGGCGACGGCCCGATCGTCACAACCTTCATCTTTCGCGTCAGGAACGTGCCGGCCGCCCTCTACAAAGCGATGGGCGGATTTGCCACCAACGGCGTCAACATGACCAAGCTCGAAAGTTACCAGCTCGACGGCCGCTTCGTGGCGACCATGTTTTACGCCGACGTCGAGGGCCACCCCGAAGATCCGGCCGTTGCGCGGGCGCTAGAGGAACTGCAATTCTTTTGTTCAGAGTTTGTGCTGCTCGGCGCCTACAAGGCGAGCCCCTATCGCCTCGATGCCAACAAACTGGCCGACGCCCTCTGACGGCCGGGGCCAAGGCCTCCGGAGCGCCCGTCAAGGCCCCTCGGCCCCGCTCCCCCGTGGCGTCCCCCCAGGTGGCGCCCCCAAGGTAGCGGCGCCAATTGGCGAAGGGATCGGACGCCCAAGGGGTCTCAGGGCGCCGTTTTGGCGGGAGGCTTGGCGAACAGGCCCACCGCGATCGCACGCGCCAGATATTGCGCCATGCAATTGTAGCCGACGTCGGTGAGACCGAAGGTGCTGGGCTCGGGGTGGCCCTCCTCGCGCATGGTGCGGGCGAGGATCTCGGAGGATTCATAGCGACCGATCCTGAGCACGCCTTCGGCCGCCACGATCCGGCGCAAGCTCGCCCTGATGGCCTGGTAGTGCTCGTGTGTGGCCAGCTGCTTCATGTAGTGGAGACCAATCAGGATCGCATCGACGTTGTGCTTCCTCAGCCATTGCAACATGTCCTTGACCGTGGTCTCGAATTCTTCGACCGGAACTTGCGCAAAGGCGTCGTTGGTGCCGACCTGCCAGAGGATCACGTCGGGGTGATTGAGCGCCACCTCGATCTTGAGGCGTTCGGCAGCGGCGGCGGCCAGCTCGCCGGAGACGCCCCTATTGATGATCTCAACGTCCAAGCCCTTGATGGACCGTTCCAGAATTTGCTCAAGCAGGGGCATGGTGTCGCGCGTGCCGCCGAGCATCGAGGCGGAGGAGGCGCCGATCGCCAGAATCCGAAGCTGCTTGCGGTCGCGCAGCGCGGCGGCGCCGTGGGGTAGCGGCGTCGCCGCGGCGGCAATTTCACCGCATTCCTTGGGCACGGTCGGCAACTGGGTATCGGTTTGGCCCAAGGCAGCAGGCCCGCTGGCGAGCTGTGCCGCGGCCAGCAGGATGCCAACGCCGATCAGACCTGCGACTTTTGCCGCTCTCGCCATTCCGAAACCGTTGCCGTCACCCAGAGCAAGCTTATGCCAACAAACACCACCAGCGTATCCACTATGAAGGATCCGGCGTAGCGGTAGCGGATAATCTGACCAACCAAGCTTAGAACAGATGCGACGCAGAATACATTGAGAGAATTTCGCCCCAGGCTCGAAAGAAATTCCGTCAGCCATGGCATGTGCGGCGCGAAAACCCGATACAAGGCCGAGAAAACCGCGATCAGCGCCAGAAATTGCAGTAATCGGATCGGCGTGAGGAAGCTCTTTCCGTTAAGAAACAGCAGTTTGGGTTCCGGCAAAGCCGTCGGATCCGGAAACCAATTCCACACCACCATCACGGCCGTCACCAGCACAAGGGGCAGTGCAACAATTCTGATGCCGTCAATGTGGCGGCGCACAATGGCCCCTAGGCCGGTGTTGCGCGACAGCACAAAACCCAAAACGAACATGGTTTGCCAGGTGAAGGGATTGAAAAACCATTGTCCCTCCACGGGCCAGGTGCGCGCCGTGAACGGTACCATGAGCGCGGCAAAGTAGAGCGCAAACGAGAGCGGCAGCAGGACGGGACGTGCGAAGCGATCGAGCATGGCAATGGCGGGCGCCGTCAACATCAGCACAACGTAGAGGGGTAGAATGTCGAAGTAGCCGAGGTGATGGCTGAGCAGCACGAGGCCGATGTGGGTCAGCGCCGGCTCCTGGAAGATGGCGGCGGCATTGTGCCAGTCCAGGATCAGCGGATTGTCGAAGGCGTAGGCCGCGCTTGCCAGCAAGGCCAGGGCAATGCTGCTGATCAGGATTTGCGCGGCATAGATCGTGACCGCGCGTCCGCCCAATCGGAACACCAGCAACGCCGAGTTGGTTGCCGCGCTGCGGCTGCTGACCAGTAACCCCAGCGACCAGCCCGCCAGGAACACGAACAGTTCAGCGGAATCCGAGATCGAGAAATTGCGATGCGTCAGGCGTTCAAACCAGATGCCCGGAATGTGATTGACGAAAATCGACACCAGCGCAAATCCGCGCCAAAAATCGACCGCGTTGGCTTGGCGAGGCATCGGACCTCAATGGCGCGAGGCAAACTGTTTTCGCGAGGTTCAGGACCAGCGGGGTTTGTACACGATTTTACGGCACGTCAGCACGCCGCACGCTAGCCTGCGCATGCCGCCACCGCGGAACCGGCCGGCCGGAATGCGCCGAGCCTGCAAAATCCTAGGCCTCCTCGACGAAGGTTGTGATCAAGGTATTGGCGATTGCATGCTTGCCGGGCACCGTCAGCCCCTCGGGATGGCGCCGTTCCAGCATCTGGCGCGCCTCCTGCCGCGAAAACCAGCGCGCTTCGGCGATCTCGGTGGTATCGACCGTGATCTCGGCCGTTTGCGCCCGGCCCAAGCATCCCAGCATCAGCGAATGTGGAAACGGCCAAGGTTGGCTGGAATGAAAGCGCACGTCGCCGACGCGGATGCCCGTCTCTTCCAGGACCTCGCGACGAACGGCGTGCTCGATATCCTCGCCCGGTTCGATGAAGCCCGCCAGCGCGGAGAACATTTTGTCGCCGTAGCGATGCTCGTGCGCCAACAGACAGCGCTGACCATCGCTGATTAACATGATCACCACCGGGTCGGTGCGGGGAAACCAGTCGAGCCCGCAGGCCCAGCATTTGCGGCGCCAACCGCCATCCTTCACCAGGGTGGTACCGCCACAATGCCCGCAGCAGCGGGCATTTTCATGCCACTGGGCCAGCGCACGCGCTTGGCCACACAGGGAGAGCTCTTCAGGCGACATGGCGCCCTGCATCGCCAGTGAGCGCAAATCCACGATTGGGCGCAGCTTCTCGACGGCACCCGGCACGTTGCGGGTGCGGTGCTCGGTGACCGAAATGGCAAAATGGCCATGCCCCCCCGCATCGGTGCCGAGAAACAGGGCATCGGCGATCGGCAGACCAAACTGGGCGAGCTCCTCGCCGGAAAACCAGGCGAGCTTTGCCGACGTGCGCTCCGCATTGGAGCGGATCACAGGCTTCAAATCGGCCAGCAGCAAAAACCGCGAGCCAGGCGCCGCCAACATCGACTTGATGAACTCCGCATCGCTCCTCTTTGGTCCGAGCCGATCGAGAATTGTCGTCGAACCGACGGTCGGCATGCATGCGCTCCTTAGGTTGGCTGACACCAGATGCGACGTTCCGCTTTGGGGGCCTGGGGCAAAGCCGGCCGCAGCGTGGCCAAACCCCGACGCTACCGCCAAACCGGGTGCATGATATGGCCAACGTTCGGCAAGCGCACGCCGAAACGATTTCGCGCTGCGGCGTTAGCCCCGTTTGCTCCCCGCGCCGCAGCCTTAACCGTCGCCTGCCGGCGCGGCCGACCGCCGATCGGGCGGGTTGTAATTGGCCTGCGTGCCCACCATAATCGGGCCGGGAGGTTGGCGGCGGACGTGTCCCTCGCCAACCGGGTCAGGTCCGGAAGGAAGCAGCCCTAACGAGTAAGATACGGGTCGTTTGTTCAGCCTCCCGCCTCGGCCGCCCGCCCCTTTGGGATGGGGGCGCTGTTGGAAGGTGCGACGGCCAGTATGGCGAAAAAGAAATCCACTCCCGCGCAAAGCCCCGCCCCGCCCGCGACGGCGGTGCCGACCACGCCCTATCTGGTTTTGGCCCGCAAGTATCGGCCCACGACCTTCGCCGAACTGGTGGGTCAAGAGGCGATGGTGACCACGCTCAGGAACGCCTTTGCCAGTGATCGCATCGCTCAAGGTTACATGCTGACCGGCGTTCGCGGGGTCGGCAAGACGACGACGGCGCGCATCCTTTCGCGCGCCCTCAACTACGAGCGCGACGGCATCGGCAAGCCGACTTTCGACATGCCCGAGTTCGGTCGGCACTGCGCCGAAATCATGGAAGGCCGACACCCCGACGTCCTGGAGATGGACGCTGCCTCCAATACCGGGGTCGACAATGTTCGCGAGATTATCGAGAGCGCCCGCTACAAACCGCTGGTGGCTCGCTACAAGGTCTACTTGATCGACGAAGTTCACATGCTATCGAAGGGCGCCTTTAATGCCCTGTTGAAAACCCTCGAAGAACCGCCGGGACACGTCAAATTTATCTTCGCCACCACCGAGGTGCGCAAGGTTCCCGTGACCGTGCTGTCGCGGACGCAGCGCTTTGATCTGCGCCGGGTCGATGTGCCCTTGCTCGTCGAGCACTTTCGAAAGATCGTTGCCAGCGAGGGCGCAAGCGCCGAGGAGGCGGCGCTGAATTTGATTGCGCGAGCCTCGGAAGGTTCCGTTCGCGACGGGCTTTCCTTGCTCGATCAGGCCCTGGCCATGGGATCGGGGAGCGTTGCCACCGAGCGCGTGCGCGCCATGCTCGGCTTGGCCGATCGCGGCCGCATCTTCGATCTGCTCGAGCTGTTGATGGGAAACGCCGCGGGCGAGGCAATCGGAACCCTTGCTGCGCTCAATCGCGATGGTGCCGAGCCCGGCCAGGTGCTCGCCGACTTGTCGGAGGCCGTACACATCGCCACCCGGGCCAAGCTGCTCGGCAGCGAGGCCGCCGGCGACGGACTGTCGGCGGAGGAAAAACGTCGCGCCGGCGGCCTCGGGGAGCGCCTGTCGATCCCCATTCTGGCGCGGGCCTGGCAAATGCTGCTCAAGGGTTTGGAGGAGGTCGCGGCGGCGCCGAACGCGGCGGCCGCGGCGGAAATGGTGCTCATTCGCCTCGCCTTCACGGCCGATTTGCCGGCTCCCGACGAGGTGATCAAGGCGCTCGGGGGCGAGCCTCTGGCACGGCAGGCGGCAGCGGCGCCCCCGCCCTTCGAGCGGCAGCGGGCCTTGGAAAGCTCCCTGGCCGGCGCCGAGCCGCCGCCCGAGGACGAGGAGGGGGAGGGGGAAATGCTGTTGACGGCGGCCGCCCCGCGTTCCCCGCTTGTGCTGTCGTTTGCCGACGTCGTGCGCCTGGCGGGCAAGCGACGCGAGGCCAAGCTCAAGGTGCATCTGGAGGAGCATGTGAGCCTGGTGAAATTCGACCCGGCGGGCAGCATCGAGCTGCACCTGCTGCCTGGCGCACCCAAGGAGTTGGCCAATGAGCTGCGCGAGAAGCTCAACCTTTGGACACAGGGTCGCTGGATGGTGGCCTTGAGCAAAAACCCCGGCGAGCGACCGCTGGGCGAGATCGAACGCGCCCGCGCGGCCGCGGAAATCGCCGAGCTGCGCAAGCATCCCGCCGTTGCGGCCGTGCTGCAGCAGTTTCCCGATGCGGAAATTGCGAGCGTCCGCCCCATATCTCCCGTCGAGGCCGATGACACAGGCACCGGCTAGTCGCGGTATGCGGGACGGGTGAGGCCGTGCCGCGCGGCCGCAAAACCAGATGCCAAACCCCTCAACGGAGCCGTTATGAAAGACCTGATGAAAATGATGAAGCAGGCCCAGGAAATTCAGGGCCGCATGCAGCAGCTGCAAGACGATCTTGCGAGCCTGGAGGTGGAAGGCCAATCCGGTGCCGGGCTCGTGAAAGTCAAGCTCAATGGCAAGGGCGATGCGCGCGCTGTCAAGATCGATCAGAGCCTGGTCAAGCCGGAGGAGACCGAAATTCTCGAGGACTTGATCGTGGCCGCCCTGCAGGACGCCAAGGGCAAGGTCGAGGCCGCGGTGCAAGCCAAGATGCAAGAAATCACCGGCGGCTTGGCGCTGCCACCCGGACTGAAGCTTTTCTAACATAGTGCCAGGGGCAGCCTTGGGCATAGTGCCAGGGGCAGCCTTGGGGTTGGCGGGCGCGATCGCAAACCATGAGCAGAAAATCGGCAGGCAGCGAGATCGAACGTTTGGTTGGCCTGTTGGCACGCTTGCCGGGACTGGGGTCCCGCTCGGCGCGCAAGGCGGCTTTGGCGCTGCTCAAGCGCCGCTCGGAGCTGCTGGAGCCGCTGGCGGCGGCGCTCAGCGATGCCGCCGCCAAGATCGTGGAGTGCGGCAATTGCGGCAACCTCGATACCGTCACACCCTGCACGATTTGCCAGGATGCACGCCGCGACGCGAGCCTGATCGTGGTGGTGGAGGAGATCGGCGACCTGTGGGCGCTTGAGCGCGCCGGCGTGGTGAGCGGCCTCTACCATGTCTTGGGCGGCCACCTTTCGCCGCTGGACGGCATCGGCCCCGATCGCCTCAACATTGCTCGGCTGATCGAACGGGCGGCCCCGCCGGTGACGGAGATCTTGCTGGCTCTGAACGCCACGGTCGAAGGCCAATCGACGGCGCACTATCTCACCAGTCAGCTGCAGGGGCGCGGCATCGCCGTCACGCGCCTGGCCCAGGGCGTGCCGATCGGTGGTGAACTTGACTATCTCGATGACGGCACGCTGGCGGCGGCGATCAAGAGCCGCCGCACACTCTAGCGGCGCTTTGGCCTGGCCCCGGGTGCAAACGCTTGCAGCACCGGTGCGCTTTGGGCAGGCTAGCGCACGCGAGGGCCGTCGGCGCGAGGGAGAAGCGGCACCGGCTTGTTCCGAGGGAGGGCATGATGGGCGTGCGTCTTGGCTACCTGCTGCCGACCCGCGAGCAGGTGATGGCGGGGCAGTTCGAGGCGCGCTCGCTGCTCTCCTTGGCCAGCCGTGCGGCGGCCCTTGGATTTGACGCGATCTGGGTCGGCGATTCCCTTCTCGCCCGCCCGCGGCATGATCCGCTGACCTTGCTGGCCGCCGTCGCCGCGCGCCTGCCCGCAGTTGAGCTCGGAACCGCCGTGCTGCTGCCTGCCCTGCGCAATCCGGTGCTGCTGGCGCAGCAGGTTGCCACCATCGACCAGATTGCCGAAGGCCGGCTGATCCTCGGGGTGGGCATTGGCAGCGACGTGCCCAACATCCGCGCCGAATTCGCCGCCGCCGGCGTGCCCTTCGAAAAGCGGGTTGGACGGCTGCTGGAAGCCCTCAGCCTCTGTCGGGCGCTGTGGACCGGCAGGCCGGTCGATTGGGACGGCCGCTGGCAGGTAGTGGGGGGTGTGCTTGGACCGCTGCCGTATCGGCCCGGTGGGCCACCCATCTGGGCGGCGGGAGCCCAGCCCGCGAGCCTTGCGCGCATCGGCCAGCATTTCGACGGCTGGCTTCCCAACTCGCCAACACCGGCGCGCTGGGCGCAACAGTGGCAGGAGGTCGAGGCCAGCGCCCGTGCTGCCGGCCGCAACCCCAAGGCGCTGGCCGGCGCCATGTATCTGACGATGGCCATCGACGATGACGCCCCGCGCGCACAAGCGCGGCTCGATGCCTATTTGGCGCTCTACTACGGCCGGCCGGCCGCCGAAATGCGAGCGCGACAAGCCTGCTATGCGGGTCCGCCGCAGGGTTTGGTGGACTGGCTTGGAGCCTACGCCGCGGCGGGAGCCAAGCACCTCGTGCTGCGCTTTGCCGGTGAGCACGAACGTCAGCTGGAGACGGTTGCCCGGCTGCGGGCCCAGTTCGCCGCCGAGCCCCGACCGAGCACGCCCGAAGGCGATGACTATCGCGGACCCCAGAGGCGGCGCTAGAACGGCGTTGAGTAACGGCAGGGAGCCAACGGCATGCAAAACCTCACGGGCAAGGTGGCATGGGTGACGGGCGCCGGCACCGGCATCGGCGAAGCCGGTGCGGTGGCGCTCGCCGCAGAGGGAATGACGGTCGTCATTAGCGGCCGTCGCGCGGGTCCCCTTGAAGGCGTCGCGCAGCGCATTGAGGCGACCGCTGCCGGCAAGGCCCGGGTCGAGCCCGCCGACCTCAGCAAGAAGAGCGAGGTCAAGAGGATTGCCGAGGCGATCAAAGTCGAGCTGGGCCGGCTGGACGTCGTCGTCAACAATGCCGGGACCAACGTTCCCGAGCGCGCCTGGCGAAGTCTCAGCCCGGACGGCATCGACACGCTCATTCAAGGTAATTTGACGAGTGCGTTTTATGTCGTTGCGGCGGCGCTGCCGATCATGCGCGCCCAGGGCGACGGCCTTTTCATTCACACCGCGTCCTGGGCCGGGCGCTTTATTGGTCCGGTTTCGGGACCTGGCTATACGGCGGCCAAGCACGGCATGGTGGCGATGAGCCACACCATCAATCTCGAGGAGTGCATGCATGGGATTCGCTCCTGCGTCGTGTGCCCCGGCGAGGTGGCCACGCCGATCCTAAAGAACCGCCCGATTCCCGAGACGGCGGCAACGATGGCACGCATGCTGCAGCCTGAGGACATGGGCGCGTTGATCGCCTTTGTCGCCAAACAGCCGGGGCACGTGTGCATCAACGAGGTGCTCATCAGTCCAACCCACAACCGCGGCTATATCGGCACCATGAAGGCGCGTGAGGCAGCGCTGGCTGCGGCCGGCAAGACGTGAGCTTTTGTTGCGGACCCGCACGGCACATGGACGCAAGGAGCATTGATAGGCGCTGCTGCATTGTGGGTGGTGGTCCCGCGGGCATGATGCTGGGCCTGCTGCTGGCGCGCGCGGGCGTGGAGGTCGAGGTGCTCGAAAAACACGCGGATTTTCTGCGTGACTTTCGCGGCGACACCATCCATCCCTCGACGCTCGAGGTGATGTACGAGCTCGGGTTGCTCGCAAGCTTTCTTGAGCGTCCGCATCAAAAAGTTGAGCAGCTTGCCGCCGTGATCGGCGACAGGTCGCTGCGGATCGCCGATTTCACCCACCTATCGACGCATTGCCGTTTCATTGCGCTAATGCCGCAGTGGGACTTTCTCGATTTCATCGCCAACGAGGCGAAGCGTTACACCGCTTTCCAGTTGCGCATGCAGACCGAGGCGACGGACCTGATCGAGGAGCAGGGCCGCGTGGTGGGTGTTCGCGCCAGGACAGCAGACGGTGTACTCAGCATCCGAGCGGACCTGGTGGTCGCGGCCGACGGTCGCCACTCGAAATTGCGGGATGCGGCGGGTCTCAGGGTCAAGGAGTTGGGAGCGCCGATCGACGTACTGTGGATGCGGCTCACAAAACAGCCCGGCGATCCAAACGAAGTGCTGGGCCGCGTGGGTGCCGGCGCACTGATAGTGATGCTCGACCGGGGTAGCTACTGGCAGTGCGCCTACGTCATCGCCAAGGGGGAAGCGGAAAGGCTGCGCGGCGAAGGCATACCAGCCTTTCGCGACCGGGTGGCAGAGCTCGCGCCATTGCTGCGCGACCGGCTGGGGGAGCTCAAGGACTGGGACGACGTCAAGCTCCTGAGCGTGGGGGTGAACCGGCTGACGACCTGGGCGCGACCCGGCGTGCTGTTCATTGGCGATGCCGCGCATGCCATGTCGCCGGTTGGTGGCGTCGGCATCAATCTTGCCATTCAGGATGCGATAGCCGCGTCCAATCTGTTGGCGGAGCCCTTGCGCAGGGGGCGGCTCACGCTGCGCAACCTGGAGGCCGTGCAGGAACGCCGGCTGTTCCCGACGCGGGTCACGCAGTGGCTGCAGCTGCAAATCCAAAACAAATTTCTGAGCCGCGTGCTTGCCAGCCGTACCACCCCCAGCCCGCCGCTGCCGGCGCGGTGGCTTGACGGCTGCCCGCATCTGCGGCGCCTGCCGGCGCGCCTGATCGGTGTCGGCGTCCGCCCGGAACACGTCCACACGCAAGCGCTGCTGCGGCCGCGCTAGGCTCAATACCGGTTGGCGATCGGTAGCTCTTCGGCTGGAAACAGCGTGATAATGCGACAGCCCTTGTCGCTGACCACCACCTCCTCTTCGATGCGGGCGGCGGAATAGCCGTCCTTGGCAGGGCAGTAGGTCTCCAGCGCGAACACCATTCCTTCCCGGATCTCCGTGGGGTGCTCGAGTGAGATCACCCGAGAAATGATGGGCCGCTCGTGGATGGCGCAGCCGATGCCGTGGCCGAACTGCAGGCCAAAGGCGCTCATTTCGTCGGGGAAGCCGAACGCCTCGGCCTTGGGCCAGACGCTCGCTACCTTGTCGGTCGACACGCCGGGCTTGATGAGGGCAATGGCCTTGTCAAGCCACTCACGCGCCTGCTTGTAGGCGTCCTGTTGGGCCGCCGTGGCGCGCCCGACGTTGAAGGTGCGGTAGTAGCAGGTGCGGTAGCCCATGAACGATTGCAGGATGTCGAAGAAGGCCTGATCGCCCGGCCGCAACATGCGGTCGGTGAAGTTGTGTGGATGCGGGTTGCAACGCTCCCCCGAGATGGCATTGATGGCCTCAACATCGTCGGAGCCGTGGCGATAGAGGAATTCGTTCACCTTGGCGACAATGTCATTCTCGCGCACGCCGGGCTTTAGCTGTTCGTGCACCAGCTGATAGGCACCGTCCACCATCGCCGCAGCGCGGTTCAAAAGGGCGATCTCGTCGATGCTCTTGATCTCGCGGGCTTCCAGCATGGTCTGTTGCCCGTCGGCGATTTTGAGGCCCGCCCGCTCCAATTCAAACAGCATGGGTGGCTCGATGATATCCACGCCGACCGGCATGTTGGCTGCGCCCGCCTGCCGGACCAAGGAGGCGATTTCGTTGGCATGGCGCTGCATCAGTCCGAACGACGGCGAGACGGTGCCGCGCAGGCCGAGCAGGCCCGCCTTACAGTTTTCCGGCTTCAGCCAAGGCGCGTGAAGCCGGTGGTGCACCGCGGCAGAGCCGAAGTCCCACAGGATCGGATCGGCACTGCCGCGCGTGAGGAGTGCCCAGCGGCAGATCTTGTCGCGCTCCCATTCGCCGATCTTGGTTGAGGTGAGATAGCGGATGTTATTGACATCCATTACCAGCAAGGCACCGAGGTCGGATTGCTCGAGCGCCATGCGCGCGCGGCTTAGCCGATAGGTGTGCAGGCGACGGTAATCGACGCGCTCCTCGAAATCGACGCCCATGGTTCCGAGCGCCGGCAGCGCGCGATCCCAGCGATAGCGAGGGTCGATGTCCTCGGCACGGATGCTCGTGGGCTCCACGGTTTTGTCGCGCATGTCTGCCTCCCTGGTGCCGGCGACGCCGGCCACGATCGCCAAGTTTTCGGCAGCTTAGCGAAGAAGAATTCGTCAGCGCAAATGAGAAGCGCGCGGCAAGGCCGCCCGCCAGCCGGCGCCAGCTGGGCCTAGCCTCAACAATTGATCGAGGTGAAATTGCCGTCCTCGCTGCCCTGCAGACCCGGCACCAGCGACCTGTGCGGACGCGGCATGGCCGGCTCGGCGCGACGGCGAAAGGAAGGCCGGCGCCAAGAGCCAGGGCGCCGCCCATGGTAGCAATACCGTCATCGAGTGGCTCCCCCTTTCCGCCACTGGGTAACCGCACCAGCCTGGGGCACGCCCGCCAACTGCAGCGCCCTTCGCCCGCCTGCCGTTGCCGCGCCGGCCCGCAGCAGCGGTTGGCGGCCTGCGCACCAGCTTGGAGCGTGCCGGCTCGGCTGCGCGGCAGGAAAGCTCGGCACGGCCGCCACGTCAGGCGTCGATGATCTCCACGATCTCGGCGATCTGCGGGGGCATTTCGCCGGTGCTGTCGGCATTGGGCCAGAGCGCCTCCGCCTGACGCGTCTGCCCGCTGCCAAAGACGCCGATCTCGCTGAACCCCGCTGCGCGCAACTTGGCTGTGATCAGCTCATTGCTGGCCAGGGCTTCGAGCCAGCCGAGTTGGATCTTGGCGCGATAGCGCTTGCCTTGTCGCACGGTGAACGTCGCCATGCTCAGCTCCTCATCGCCCAAGCTCGATCAAGGCTCCAGCGCGTCTCGGCCTTTGTCATGCGCGCGCTGTTGCCAGTTCTTCGCCGTTTTGGCGGTAGGCCGGTGGCAGGTAGATGCTGACCGTCTTGAGATCGGTGCGCCCGGTACAGCGGATCTCATGCGGTTCGCCACGTTCGATCAGGATAAGCGAACCCGCGCGCAAGGGGTAGCGCTTGCCGTTGATAATGGCTTGGCCCACCCCCGATACCACGAACAGCCATTGATCCGCGCCGCGGTGGCGGTTGTGGGCACCGCCCTCGTGTCCGCCGGGCGGAATGACCATCTGGGCGGCCTGGGCCCGGCCATTGCCGATCGAAACCCGAAACCCGCGGCCAAAGCGCAAGCTGTCGTGCCGCATCGATGCCCTCCCTACGCAAGGTTGGCGGTGGCCGGCAAGGCGGCATCGCCGACCGCCCTGTGCCAAGAAGTCTTGGCGCCGGAAAAAGTTTCTCAAAGACCGCGCGATCGGCCTGGCGAGGCGGCGGCTGCGGCCGCCTCAGTTCGCGCGGTCGGGAATCTCGACGACGAAAACGGCGCCAATGTCCGACTCCCGCAGCCGAATGGTGCCGCCGTGGGCCGTGATGAGCTCGTGGGCAACGGCAAGGCCGAGGCCGGTGCCGCCCTTGCGGGCTGACCCCTGGAAGGCTTGGAACAGATGAGCGCGCGCCTTCTGTGGCACGCCGGGTCCATCGTCGGACACTTCGATGCTGACGCGCTGGCCGTTGCGCTGCGCCGAAACCTCTATCCGCCCCTTGATCGGCTCGCGCAGCTCGATGGCTTGCAAGGCGTTACGGCACAGATTGCTCAAGACGCGAAACAGCTGGTCGCGATCGGCATCGACACGCAGACCGGGTTCCATGGCCATCGTCCAATCGATCACACCCTCGCGCGGCAAGCCAAGCCCGTCGGCCACTTCGCTAACGAGCGCTTCCAGGCTCATCAGCTCCCGGCGGGGGGCGGCTTCCTCGGCGCGACCGAACTTGAGCGTGCTGTCGGCCAGCGTGATGGCCCTACCCAGCGAGGCGATCAATTTGGGCGCAAAGCGTTGCACCGCCGGATCAGGCAGGCTGACGAGCCGGTCCGAAATCAGCTGGGCATTGGCCAGCATGTTGCGCAGATCATGATTGATTTTGCTGACCGCAAGACCCAATGCCGCCAAGCGGCTTTTCTGATGCAGCGTTTGTGCCAGCTCGGCCTGCATGTGGGCGAGTTCGCGCTCGGCCGTGCCGATCTCGTCTTGCCGCTCGGAGGGCACGATAATGCGGCTGGCATCCTCGGGGCGCTCACTGAAGTGCAGCATGTTGTGAGTTAGCCGCATCATGGGCTGCACGAGCAGGCCGTTGAGCGCGAAGTAGACAAGGGCGGCCGTGATGATGGAGATAATCACGGAAAGCCCAAGCACGTTTAGGCCATAGCGAATCATGGCCGCCTTCAAGGGCGCCTCCGGCATGACGATCTCGACGAAGGTGCCACTGCCCATGCCAGGCTCGCCAACCACGCGAATGACGCGCGATTCGTTGGCGAAGAAGACGCCAAGGGCGTCCCAGATTAGTCGGAACCGCAGCGCCAATTGGTCGGCGATGCCGGATGGGCGAGCGCTGGCGCGGAAGTCGTAGGTATCGTCGAAATTCAGGCTGCCATCGGCCGGCAGCACCAACCGGCGCTCGTTGTCGCGCTTGAGGGCGACCGCCTTCACCTGCGCCGTGCGCAGCAGCTCCAGGCGTAGCGTATCGGGCACTACCCCTCCCGGCACCGCCTCGGCCGCCAGCGCGGCAAGTTGCGCGGCGGTGAGCCGATCGGTCAGCCAGGTGATGCGGAAGTTGGCGACCGAGGGCACGAAGATCAGCACCTCGGCGAGCATCACAAACAGAATGGTGAGCAGCAGAAGCTTTGCGGACAAGCCAAAATGAGGCCGCTTCTCCAACGTCCTTTGCAAGGGCGAGGCAAACGACCGCAAGATCTGCCAGAACCTGCCCGGCCAGGCCATCGCCTCACCGAGTGAATCGCGGGGCACGCTTCTATTCTACTCCGAGGTCACCGATCACCCAAGTCTGGTCACCCAAGTCTGGTCACCCAAGTCTGGTCACCCAAGTCTGGCGAGCCAGCCGATGAGCTTGCGAACAAAGGGGCTGGCCGCAGCGCTGGCATAGTAGCCGTAGGCGACGCGTTTGTTGACCTCACAAAGCGCCGGATAGGGTGAAATCCAGCGCGTCATGGCGTTAATCCTGAGCCCCTGTGACACGGCCAAGCACCACATTTGAATCACTTCACCCGCCAGTCTGCCGACCACGCCGGCTCCCACAATCCGGCCTTTGGCGTCGGTTATCACCTTAACGAACCCGTCCGTGGCGCGCTCCGTTTGTGCTTTATCGTTTTCGTGGAAGGGCCAGCGCAGCACGCGGATGCGGCCATAGCGCCGCCGTGCCGCCTCTTCGCTCATACCGACGTGGGCGAGTTCGGGGTCGGTAAAGATGGTTGCGGGCAGGATGTTGCCGTCAACCTTGGCCGGCAGCCGAAAGAGCGCGCGGCGCACCACGATGTCGGCGTGATAGTTGGCAATGTGTGTGAATTGCGGTCCCCCCGTGACGTCGCCAATGGCGTAGACGCGGCGGTTCGATGTCTTGAGAGCGCCATTAACCTTGATGCCCGCCTTGTCGTACTTGACACGGGCCGCCTCCAGGTTGAGTCCCGAGACATTGGGGGTGCGTCCCGTCGCCAGCAACAGATGCGTTCCCCGCACGATCCGGCTGCTACCCGCCTCCGTGATCGCGACCTCGATCGCCCCATTGGCGCCGGCGATCCGCTCGATCCCAACACCCTCGCGAATGTCCATGCCTTCCGCCTGCAGACGCTCGAGCACGAGCTGTGACAGTTCCGGATCCTCCTTGCCCAGCGCTTTAAGCGCTTCCAGCACGGTCACGCGGCTGCCAAGCCGCAGATGCGCTTGCGCCAGCTCCAGACCAATCGGCCCCGCGCCAATGACGAGCAAGTGCTCGAGCTTGGCTCGGTTGGCAAAGATCGTCTCGTTGGTGAAGTAGGCCACCTCCGCAAGGCCGGGAATACTCGGGATTTCGGGTGAAGAACCCGTGGCGATCACGAAGCGTCGCGCCTTGATGCGCCACTCGCCGGCGAGTACGCGTTTGCGATCTATGAAGCGGGCCGGCGCGCTGACCACCTTGACATTGAGGCCGGTCAACCTCTCGACCGAGTCGTTGGGCGCGATCGCGGCAATGACCGCGCGCACGTGATCATTGACCGCCGCATGGTCGATGGCTGGCCGTGCGGGGGCAATGCCGAACGGGGCGGCCGAGCGCATGGCGTGGGCACGCCCGGCGGCGGCCAACAGGGCCTTGGAGGGCACGCAGCCATAGTTGAGGCAATCGCCGCCCATCTTGTGCTTTTCGATCAGCACCACGGAAACGCCGAGCTGTGCCGCGGCCGCGGCGACCGAGAGCCCGCCGGCGCCGCCGCCGATGACACACAGATCAGGGTTGAGCTCGCGCGGGGACTGGGTGGGTGCCGGCGGCACGCGCTCGGGAGAGCGCGCCGTCGTTCCCCCTGAAGGAGCATCGAGGCCCATGCGTTGGGCCGCCTGCTCACTTGGCTTTTGCATGGCATGCCTTCCATTTCTTAAGCGCAATGGGAATAAGCGCCGCGCATCCCAAAAGCACTAAGGCCAACATGATTTCCTTGGTGATGAGCGCATGGGTATCGATTGCCAACCTGCACACCCTCGCAGGATTGGGGTTGCTCGCCAGGCAGGTTGCATAGTTCGCCTTCGCTGCGGCAATCACGCTGTCGAGACCCGCGCCCGCAGCCGAGAGCGCCAGGCTTCCCGGAATGATGCCGAGAAAGGTGGTGATGATATAGGTGCGCAACGGCACACCCAAAATGGCCGGCGCGATGTTGACAAACCAGAATGGGAAGGCGGGGACGAGCCGCAAAAACAGCAGATAGTTGAAGGCATCTTGATTGAAACCGGCTCTCAGCTTGGCGAGCCAGGGCGCCGCGCGCGCATTGAGGCCCTCGCCCAGTGCCGTTCGCGCAATCAGGAACACGATGGTGGCGCCGGCGGTGGCGCCGATAATGGAGGCGATGCTTCCCAGCAGCCAACCGAACATCAGGCCGCCGGCAACCGTCAGTACCAAGCCTCCGGGCAGCGATAGGGCGGTCATGCCGAGGTAGGCCAACGTATAGGCAACGAGCGAGGAAACCTGATGTTGGTCGAGGATCAGGTGGAAGCGATCGCGGAAGGTGACGACGTTGCCAAGGGTGATGTGCTCATGCCAACCCATGGCAAGCACGCCCAGCGTCACGGCGCCGACGAGGAGGAGGGGCCACCACCGCGCCCACAAGGGGCGCAGTTTTGGCGCATAGGCTGGGGAGGCGCTCCCCTGCGGACCGGGTGCCGGCTCGGGCGCGCTCGTTTGCTTAATGCCGTTCATCGTCACGGACTGCCTCGCTTTCGGCACTTTATTACAAGGCACCGCGGGGTGGCAGTTGCCAAGACCGGTTGCGGCCCTTCTCAAGCACTCGTGAGAGATGACGACGAAAATTGATGGCCGAAATCCACGGTATGGCCGGTCGCGGCGGCTGGATTGACTTGGCAAAAGGCCGACCCTATAAGCGCGCAGCCTTTCGCCAGGCTCGACGCCGGGAGTGGCAATCGCGCGGGCGACCTGCGGGGAATTATTCTCGCGGCGGTCACGTCGCGGCATGGCGGCTTTCGGACGGAGTTTAGAGGTGAAACGAACGTATCAGCCGAGCAAGCTCGTGCGTAAGCGCCGGCACGGCTTTCGCAAGCGCATGCTCACAACCGGTGGACGGCGCGTGGTTGCGCGGCGTCGCGCGAAGGGACGCAAGCGTCTTTCCGCCTAACGGCAGGGACTGGCAGGTGCCCTATGGCCGCCGCAGGGGCGCAGCCACACATCTGCTCAGGGCGCCTTACAACGCTGAAATGTCGCAAGGACTTCCAATCGGTCCGCAAAGGCAGGCGCTTCACGACGCAAGCCTTTGTCTTGGAAGGGCGGCAACGGACGGCGGCCGGGGTGGCAGAGGGGGCGAGGTTCGGCTTTACCGTGGCCCGCGCCGTGGGCGGGGCGGTGGAGCGCAACCGGATCCGTCGGCGGCTAAAAGCGGCGGTCAAGAGCGTGCAGATGAGCCACGCACGGCCTGACTTCGACTACGTGGTGGTGGCCCGCCGTTGGGCGCTCGAGGCCACGTTCGAGGTGCTGGTTGGCGAGCTGACGAGGGGACTAGATCGCCTTCATTGTCCGCCGCCGCCGAGGCGGCAGGATGGCGCCATGGGCGCAAAAGCACAGCACAGTTGACATTGTTTTTTTGGAAACCAGATGCCACAGGATCAGGACCATCAGAAGAATTTGCTGCTTGCCATCGTGCTCTCGGTGGCGGTGCTCTTGGCGTGGCAGATGTTTTATGCCGGTCCCAAGCTCAAAGACGAGCAGGAGCGCCGGCAGCGAGCCCAGCAAGAACAAACCCAAGCTAAGCCGTCCACGGCGCCGACCGTAACGCCGGGCGAGCCGCCGCAGACGGCGGCTCCCGCCGCCGGCGCCGCCGAAGGGCAAGGCCGCGACGCCGTCCTGCGCGCGTCCCAGTCGGCGCGCGTGCCAATCGATACCCCGAGCCTGCAAGGTTCGATCGCCTTGCAGGGCGGCCGCATCGACGACCTCGTGCTCGCCAAGTACCGCGAGACGGTGGCGCCACAAAGCCCCAACGTGGTGCTGTTCTCCCCGTCCGGGAGCCCAGCCCCCTACTATGCCGAATACGGTTGGGTCGCCGGACCCGGTGTCGCGCAGCCGATGCCGGGCAACGACACCCTCTGGCGCTTAGAGAAGGGCAGCGTGCTGACGCCGTCCGCGCCGGTCACGCTCGTCTGGGACAACGGCCAGGGGCTCATCTTCCACCGCCACATCGCCGCCGATGACAACTACCTCCTGACGCTAACGGACACGGTGGAGAACCGCACCGGAGCCGAGGTTGTCCTTTACCCTTACGCCCTGATTTCCCGGCATGGTCTGCCGCACACGCAGGGCTTTTACATTCTGCACGAGGGACCGATCGGCGTCATGGGCGAGGAGGGGCTCAAGGAGCTGCACTATGCCGATCTCCTGAAGGATGGCGGCAGCAAGACCTTCAAGGCCACCGGCGGCTGGATCGGCATCACCGACAAATACTGGGCCGCAGCACTCATTCCCGAGCAACAGGTGGCCTACACGGCCACCTTTCGGGGAATTAAGGGAAGCAAGGATCGCTTTCAGACCGATCTGCTTTTGAGCGGTATCCAGGTGCCGGCCGGTTCGTCCGCCAGCACAACCAGCAACTTGTTTGCCGGCGCCAAGCAGGTGACCTTGATCGAGGCCTATAAGGAGAAGCTTGGTGCCAAACAGTTCGACCTGCTGATCGATTGGGGCTGGTTTTATTTCATCACCAAACCGCTGTTCAAGCTGTTGCACTGGCTTTCCCAGCTTCTCGGCAATTACGGACTTGCCATCCTCGCCACCACGGTTCTCGTCAAGCTGGCGTTCTTTCCGCTCGCCAATAAGAGCTACGAGTCCATGGCGAAGATGAAAAAGCTGCAGCCGGAAATGGAAAAAATCCGCGAGCGGTTCAAGGATGACCGCGTCAAGCAGCAGCAGGAGCTGATGGCTCTTTATAAGAACCAGAAAATCAATCCGATGTCGGGTTGTTTGCCGATCGTCTTGCAAATCCCGGTGTTTTTTGCGCTCTACAAGGTCCTGTTCGTCACCATCGATATGCGGCATGCGCCGTTCTTCGGCTGGATCAAGGATCTGTCCGCGCCCGACCCCACCTCCTTGTTCAATCTGTTCGGGTTGCTGCCCTATCAGGTGCCGGAGTTCCTGCATATCGGCGCCTGGCCGCTGATTATGGGCGCCACCATGTGGTTCCAAATGCAGCTGAACCCGCAGCAGCCCGATCCCGTGCAGCAAAAGATCTTCAACTGGATGCCGGTGATCTTCACGTTCATGCTGGCGTCATTCCCCTCGGGGCTCGTGATTTATTGGGCCTGGAACAACGTGCTCTCGCTACTGCAACAATATACAATCATGCGCAAGAATGACGCCGAGATCCATCTTTGGAAGAACATCGGGGTCGAGAAGTGGAAGGCACGGGTGCGCGCCGGCAAAGCGTTCGCGGCACAAAAGCTTGCCCGCGGCGGCACGGCGGCAAGCAAGGCAGATCTGCCTTCGGTGGGCGACAGAGGCGCTCAGGCGAAAGCGCGCAAGACGCCGTTGACGACGCAGGCAGCGATGACGCGTGAGCAGGCACTGCGCACGCTGGGTCTCGACGCCGATGCCAGCGCGGCGGAAATCGAGCTCGCGCTCGCCAAGGCCGCACCCGGCAAGCAGCAAGCCTTGAATGGCTCCGATCATGCGATCGCCGCCAAGATCGATGAGGCGCGGCTGATTCTGGGCGCCAAGGAAGGAACATGAACCGATCGGCTGCCAGCGCCGCGGTGAGGGCACGGCATGGCAGATGAGCGCCGACCGCTTCACGCCTGCGCAACTGGCCAATGGGGAGGCGCTGTTTCGCCGCCCCTGGCAATTCGTCAAGGGCGTGCCGCGCCTCGATGTGCTACCGGCGGCCGAGCGCACAGAGATGTGCCTTGCCGGACGCTCCAACGTTGGTAAGTCGAGCCTGATCAATAGGCTGGTGGGTCGCGGCTTGGCGCGCACGTCGAATACGCCCGGCCGCACGCAGGAGCTCAACTTTTACGCCACGCCCGGCGTATCGCTGTTTATGGTCGATCTCCCCGGCTACGGCTTTGCCGCGGCGCCGAAGCCGCGCGTGCAGGCATGGACGCGGCTGGTGCGCGACTATTTGCGCGGCCGCGCGACGCTGGCGCGCGCCTTCCTGCTGATCGACGCACGCCGCGGGCTCACCCCTGCCGACGTCGACATCATGCGCCTGATGGACGAAGCGGCCGTCTCCTATCAGGGGGTGCTGACGAAGGCGGACAAGCTAAAGCCAACCGAGTTGGCGCGCGTTGCCGCGGCGACCGAGCAGGCCTTGAGCAAACACGCGGCCGCCGCGGTCGGGGTGTTTGCAACCTCGGCACAGACGGGTCAAGGTTTGGCCGAACTTAGGGCCGAGATGGCCACGCTGGCCGAGGCCTTCGGCGCCCTGCCTGGTTGAAGGCCCGGCAAGCGCCGGCCGCCTTCAGCCGCCGCTTGCCTGCCTGAACAGGAACAGGAGGCCTGCCCACACATCCCCCGCAAACTGGCCGAACGCGATGCCGGCAAGCATGGCCGCCAGCCAGCCCGCCCAAAGCGGGGCCAGGCGGGTGTAGTTGCGAGCAATCTTGACCTCGATCGATCGGTCCGATGGCGCCGCCTCCGCCACCAGGCCATCCGGTCCAACCAGCCGCGCCGAGACCGTCAGCAGCAGGCGGTTGCGACCGTGCCTATGCGGGGTGATGGTCCAGCGCCAGGCGGCAAAACTGTCGCCGGCCCCGCTCGTCGAGCGATCGATCCACTGGGTTTCCGGGGCATTGGCCTCGATGGCAAAGCCGCCGTTGGGTGCCCGCAGCCGCACCGCCAGCGTGCGCGTCGGATAGGCCTCTGGACGCACGCCGCGGTTGCAAAGGGCCAGCATCAGCCCGTCGATTTTGTCGCGCGCAATGCGCACTTCCGCGGTGGCCGGAACGCCGTTGCGCATGCGCCGCGGCACGCTCTCGGCAAGCGGGCCGCGCTCGGGATAGCTGGCGGATGCCGCGGGGCCACCGCGCGGCTGCAGCGGCACGACGACGGCGCCGCCCGCATCGGCCATAGCTGGCTGCATCGGCGCGGCCAGCGGCCGACCCGGAGGTAGGGCGGGTGCGCCTTGGCCATTGGGTGCCCGAGGCGCCCGGCCGCCGCGGGGGGGTGGGCCGTGCCCGGGCGGGAACCGGTTTGGGGC
>Ga0081540_1000166_pt1 | contig 68242 bp, 64 predicted proteins | sample TabmetS2T1R1_FD_71024 | JGI IMG/M metagenome (GOLD analysis project Ga0081540, IMG submission 71024) | Tabebuia heterophylla rhizosphere microbial communities from the University of Puerto Rico - S2T1R1 | ecosystem: Host-associated > Plants > Roots > Rhizosphere ...
CCCGCGCCCGGGGGGCGGCGGCGGCGGTGGGGGGGGTGGGGGGCGGGGGGGGGCCGGCGCCAGAGGCCCGGCCCCCCCCCCCCCCGGGGGGGGGGGGGGGTGGGGGGGGGGGGTGTTGGAGCGCTCATGCGACGCTGTACGTGTGGCCACCCCCCTCCCCAGCCCTCCCCCACAAGGGGGAGGGAGCGAGAGGCAGTGCCCTCCTCACCGCGGCCGCGAGCGCAGCCATTCGCGCACGCTTTCCATCTCGCGCGACATCTGGTCGGAGCGTACCGAGATCGTGTCGCGCAGGCGGCGCGCGGCATCCGGAAAACCTTCGAGCATCTTGAGGAACAGGCTGCGCGAAATGCGGATCACGGTCGACGGCTCGGCGGCGATCGCGGTCACCGGCCGCAGCGTCTCGGCGATCAACGCGAGCTCGCCGAGCAAGGTGCCCGCGCCGACCACGCGATCATCGTCCGGCCGGGCGGCGGTGGTCAGGCGGAACGAGCCTTCCTGCACGACGAAGCCGCAATCCGCCGGCTCGCCGGCAGTGAACAGCGCTTCGCCGCGATGCACGTATCGGCTTTCGGCGCCGATGGCGAGGATGCGCAGCGCCTGACGCCCGAGGAGGGCGAGCATCGGCACTCTCTCCAGGAACGCGATGTCATCCTCGATGGTCATTTGGAACGGCCGCTACGGCACCAATTTATACCCGCCGGCTTCCGTGACCAGAATCGAAGGGGCGGCGGCGTCCTTCTCGACCTTCTGACGCAGCCGGTAGATGTGCGTTTCGAGCGTGTGGGTGGTGACGCCCGAATTGTAGCCCCACACCTCCTGCAGCAGCACCTCGCGCGATACCGGCTTCTGCCCGGCGCGATAGAGGTAGCGCAGGATCGCGGTCTCCTTCTCGGTGAGCCGGACCTTGTTGCCCTTCGGGTTGATCAGCAGCTTGGAGCTCGGGCGGAACGTGTAAGGCCCGATGCTGAATACCGCGTCCTCGCTCGCCTCGTGCTGGCGCAGCTGGGCGCGGATGCGCGCAAGCAGCACGGCGAAGCGGAACGGCTTGGTGACGTAGTCGTTGGCGCCGGACTCGAGACCGAGGATCGTGTCAGAATCGGTGTCGTGGCCGGTCAGCATGATGATCGGCGCCTTGAAGCCGTTCTTGCGCAGGATGCGCACGGCTTCGCGGCCATCGATGTCGGGCAGGCCGACGTCCATGATGACGAGATCGATCTGCCCCGATTTGGAGGCCTGCACTCCCTTGGTGCCGCTGTCGACCGCCTCGGCTTCGAATTCCTCGTGCAGCGACAGCTGCTCGACCAACGCTTCGCGCAACTCGGCGTCGTCGTCGACAATCAGGATCTTGCGGGTACTGGGCATGGCTTCCTTGGGCCTTCGTGCGGGTCACCGGCACCACCGCGCGCCCGCAGTAGAACATCCGGGGTCAAAAGAGCAAGCGGGGGGTGTGATAATGCGGGGGAAGGGCTAACGTGCTGGGGATGTTAACGAATATGAACGGGTGTGTCGCGTACCCAACTCATTTGAGCATGATCTTGTCCGACCTGCCTTTGCCCGCCGAGGCATCAAGCCAAACGGAAAGCCCTGCCAAGGGCTTCGCGCAGGCGGGAAACCGGTCTCCATTTTTCGGGATCATGCTCTACCAGCGGACCAGATGACATCGTTTTCAACCCTCCGTGTCCGGGCCCGGCCGGGAATCCGGACTCAGGGCTGGCTGGCTGCCGGGCCCCACCGCCTCAGGGTTGCGCTCGGCCGCGGCGGCATACGGGTCAACAAGCGGGAGGGCGACGGGGGCACCCCGCGCGGCTCATTCCGGCTGGTCCGCCTGTGGTGGCGACCCGACCGGGGCCCCCGCCCGGCGACCAGGCTCCCCGTCCGCCGCATCACCGCGGCAGATGCCTGGTGCGAGGACCCCGCCGACCGTCGCTACAATCGACACGTGGTGCGCCCTGCCGGCACGCCCGGCGACCGGCTGCGCCGCGACGACCACCTCTACGATCTGATCATCGAGATCGACCACAACACGCGGCCGCGCATCGCCAGCCGCGGCAGCGCCGTGTTCCTGCACGTCGCCCGGCCGGGCTTCGCGCCGACCGCCGGCTGCGTCGCCTTCGCGGCGCCGGCGCTGCGCCGGCTGCTCGCGCGGCTTGGGCCAAGCACGAGAATAACCATTCAGTAACCATAAATTGGGAAATGCACGGCCGGCTGTGCGGTGCCCGGTTCAATGCGTTGGCCGCTCGCCAAAGATCGCGCTGCCGACCCGCACATGGGTCGCGCCGAGGCGGATCGCCAGCTTGAAATCGGCGCTCATGCCCATGGACAGAAGCTTCAGCCCGTTGCGGGCGGCGATCTTCGCGGTCAGCGCGAAATGCGGCGCCGGTGGCTCCTCGTGCGGCGGGATGCACATCAGCCCGTCGATGCGCAGCCCGTAGCTGTCGCGGCATTCCTTGATGAAGGCGTCGGCCGCGTCCGGCAGCACGCCGGCTTTTTGCGGCTCGGCACCGGTATTGACCTCGACGAACAGGAGCGGCTGGCGCCCGTGCCGCGCCACCTCCTTGGCGAGCGCCTGGGCAAGACTCGGCCGGTCGACCGAGTGGATGGCGTCGAACAGGGCGACCGCCTCCTTCGCCTTGTTGGACTGCAATGGCCCGACCAGGTGCAACTCGATGCCGGGATGGGCGTCGCGCAGCGGCGGCCATTTCGCCTTCGCCTCCTGGACGCGGTTCTCGCCGAACACACGCTGGCCAGCGGTGATCACCGGCAGGATCGCCTCCGCCGCAAAGGTCTTCGAAATGGCCACGAGGGTAAGGCTCGCCGGATCGCGCCCCGCCTCGCGGCAGGCCTCCGCCATCTCCTGGCGCACCGCCGCCAGGGCAGCTGCGCGATCGGTTAACAGGGTCTGAACACTCATCGCTTCGACTGCGTTTCGGCGTCGGAATCCAGCTTTTTTGCCTATCGGGCAAGTGAAAATACACCAGATCGCTCCAATTTTAGCGACCGCGCGAAATCTGCCTTCACCCCTGCCCGGTAATCTACGTATCGGGTTGGGGAAAAGCATGCCGAGCACCGTCACATCGCCGAAACGAGCGGCAACCGGGCCCAAACCCCGGCTGAGCATCCGCGCGCGCCTGATCATCCTGGCGCTGCTGATTCTGGTGCCGCTGATGCTCGATCGCGTGCGGCTGCTCGAGGCGACCCGCGTCGAACGCATTGAAAACGCCCACGCCGAGGCGCTCGACATGGCGAAGCGCGGCGTCGACATGCAGCTCGAGATCGTCAATTCGACGCGCGCCGTGCTCCAGGTGGTGGCGCGCGCCTATCTCGCGCTGGCCAAGCCCGGCGAGGATTGCGGGCCGTTCGTGCGCAGCTTCAAGCCCGACGTGCCCTGGATCCTCAGCCTGTCGGTGATCGGCTCCGACGACCGCATCATCTGCAGCACGCGACCACCGGCGGTGGGCCTCAGCGCTGCCGACCGCGACTATGTGCGCGACGCGCGGCGCAGCTGGAACTTCGTGCTGAGCGACTATCTGGTCAACCGCGCGACCCGCGAGCCGACCGTGATCGCCGCGCAGCCGACCATGACCTACGACGAGCGCAGCAACGCGATCATCATCTCGTCGATCGACCTGCAATGGATCGGACGCCTGGCCGGGCGTATCGCGCAACGTTCGGGCGCCATCGCCTTCCTGCTCGACGGCAACGGCTTCGTGCTGGCCGGCATTCCCGGCCGCGCGGACGCAGTCGGCCGCGGCCAGGGCGATCATCCGGTGATCCGCGCACTGCTCGCCAATACCGGCACCACCTTCGCCGCCGCGGATCTCGACGGCGTGCGCCGCATCTTCGCGGTGATGCGCATTCCCGGCGCCGAGGCGCGCTTCGTGGTCGGCCTCGACGAGCGCGAGATCCTCAGCCGGATCGACCGCGAGGTCGGCATCTCCTATCTGCAGCTCGTGCTGTTCGGATTGATCGTGCTGTTCGCGGCGTGGTTCGGCGGCGAGCAGCTGATCGTCGAGCCGATCCGCACGCTGTCGCGCATGGCGGCAAGGATCGGACGCGGCGAGCTCGAGGCCCATCCCGGGCGCGAGAAGTGGGCCGCCGAATTCGCGCCGCTCGCCGCCGCGCTCGAAGACATGGCGTCGCGGCTTGCCGAGCGCGAGCAGGACCTGCGCTCGACCAACCTGCAGCTCGAGGAGCTCGCCTCGATCGACGGGCTGTCCGGCCTCGCCAACCGGCGCAGCTTCAATGCGCGGCTCATGGCCGAGTGGCAGCACGCCGCCAAGCTGAAGCGGCCAATCAGCCTGCTGATGATCGACGTCGACCACTTCAAGCTGTTCAACGACAATTACGGGCACCTCGCGGGCGACAACTGCCTGCGCAGCGTCGGCGAGCGGATCACCGCCGCGGTGAGCGGCAAGGCCGACTTCGCCGCCCGCTTCGGCGGCGAGGAATTCGCGCTGCTGATGCCAGACGCAGTGATGCAGAAGGCGCTCGAGGCCGCCGAGCGGCTGCGCCAGGACATCGAGCGGATGAACATCGTCAACGAGGGCTCCACCACGGGCACCGTGACGGTGAGCATCGGCGTCGCGTCGCTGGTGCCGGGCGCGGGCAATCTCGCCGACACCCTGATCGAGGCGGCCGACGCCGGGCTCTACGCCGCCAAGCGGCGCGGCCGCAACACCGTGGTCGGCCATTCCGCTGTCGAGCTGCTCAAGGTGGGGTGAGAGCGACGCTCGCGCGTGCGACGCCATTGTCCGTAGGATGGGTTGAAAGAAGTGAAACCCATCACTGCGACTCGGCCGATGGGTTTCGCTGGCGCTCAACCCATCCTACGGTCTGGCGCCTACAGCTTCCGCAGCGCCACTTCCTGGACCAGGTGATCGACGCCCTTGGTGAGGATCAGGTCGGCGCGCTGGCGCGTCGGCAGGATGTTCTCGTGCAGATTGACCAGGTTGATGCGCTCCCAGATCGAGGTCGCGGTCTTGATCGCTTCCGCATCGGACAGCTTCGAGTAGCGATGGAAGTATGATTTGGGATCGGAGAACGCGGTGCCGCGCAAGGTCAGAAAGCGGTCGACGTACCAGGTCCGCAGCACCTCCTCGTCGGCGTCGAGATAGACCGAGAAGTCGAAGAAGTCCGACACGAACGGGATCGCCTCGCCGTTCTTCGGCAGCCGTCCGGTCTGCAGCACGTTGAGGCCTTCGACGATCAGGATGTCCGGCCGGTCGACCTCGATCCAGTGGTTCGGCATCACGTCGTAGACGAGGTGCGAATAAATCGGCGCGCGCGCCGGCCGGCGTCCGGCCTTGATGTCGGACAGGAAGCGCAGCAGCGTCGACAGATCATAGCTCTCCGGAAAGCCCTTCTTCTCCATCAGGCCGTCGCGTTCGAGCACGGCGTTGGGATAGAGAAATCCGTCGGTGGTGATCAGGTCGACCTTGGGCACGTTCGGCCAGCGCGCCAGCAGCGCCTGGAGAACGCGCGCGGTGGTCGACTTGCCGACCGCGACCGAGCCGGCGACGCCGATGATATACGGCATCTTGGCGTCCTCGGTGGAGAGGAAGCGCTGCTGAGCGCGGAACAGCCGCTGCGTCGCGGCGACATACATCGAGAGAAGCCGCGACAGCGGCAGATAGATCTCCTCGACCTCCTCCATGTCGAGCCGGTCGTGCAGCGAGCGCACCCGCGTGACCTCGTCGGGCGTCAGCGTCATCGGGGCGTCTTCGCGCAGCGCGGCCCATTCCTTGCGCGAGAACACGCGGTAGGGCGAAAGACCGTCGTCGATGTGATCGATGCGCTGGTCCATTGTCAGGTCCCTTTTCGCAGCGCCTTCTCCTGGAGGCCCGACATGCTCTGCCGCTCGGCCAGCACCGCCTCGACCTCCGCCAACGTGATGCCGCGCGCCTTGAGCACGACGAGGAGGTGAAACATCAGGTCGGCGGTTTCGGCGATGACGCGCGAGCGATCGTCGTCGACGGCGGCGAGCACGGTCTCGACCGCTTCCTCGCCGAACTTCTTGGCGCAGTGCTTGACGCCGCGGTCGAGCAGCTTGCGGGTGTAGGACTCTTCGGCATTGGCCGTCGTCGCCCGTTCGCCGATGCGCCGCTCGAGATCGTAGATGGTGAACTTGCTCATGGCGGGTTTAGTAGCATTTTCGGGGATTGCCGTCATTGTGACGTAGCCCGACATCGTTTGAGGGTGAATCGCCGCGGGAGCGCTTCATCCCCCTGGAGGCCCTCAAAGGGACAGGGGCGGGCCGTGCGTGGGATACAGCTTCGATACCCGCACGGTGACCGCGATGGTCATTCCGTCACTGCATTGAGAAACACCGGCAGGCCGCGCTTGTTCGCATAGATCGGGCGATAGCGCTCGGTGCTGTAGCTGGTCGCGACGGTCAGCTGGCGCGGCCCGAGCTTGGGATCGGGGATCGGCACCAGCTCGTAGCGGCCCTGCACCAAGGCGGACATCAGTCCGGTCCTGCCGTCGAGAATGGCGTCGTAGGCCATATTGCCAAATGTCACCGCCACCAGTTTATCCATGAAGTCCGGATCACCCGAGCGCAGATCGTAGGTGAGGTCGGAGACGATCGTTTCCTCCCCGGTCCGCTGCTTGACCTCGTCGGCGAGCGACTCGGCTACGTTCGCTTTCTTGCGATGCCCATAGGCGTCGGCCTCGCCGTATTCGCGCAGCTCGTAGCCTTCCCAACGCGCGCCTTCGCTAAGCACGATCAGGGCGTAGTTGCTCGGATTGCTGCGCTTGTCCTCCATCAGCAGGCGGATCAGTCGGTCGAGATCGACCTTGTATTCCGGGATGACGCAGCGGATCGTCGTGACATAGGCCGTGTAGAGCGCCGTGAATCCGGCGTCGCGGCCGAATATGCGGAAGATGCCGATCCGCTCGTGCGACGCGACCGTCGTGCGCTGGCGCTGGATGGCGTCGGTGGCACGCGTGATCGCCGTCGAGAAGCCGATGCAGTACTCGGTATTGCGCACGTCGTTGTCCATCGTCTTCGGAATCGCCACGACCTTGATGCCGAGGTCGTTGAGCTTGGCCGCGTAGCTCAGGGTATCGTCACCCCCGATGGCGACCAGATGGTCGATGCCGAGTGCCGACAGATTCGCCAGCACCTGCTTGGAGACATCCCAGGCCTCGGCCGCGCCGGCCTTGCCGGTACGCGAGACCGGAAATTCCTTGCCGGACAGATGACTGGGCAGCTTCTGCAGCTTGGACGGATTGGTCCGGCTCGAGTGCAGGACGGTGCCGCCGCGCCGATCGATCGTGCGGGTGTTCTCGCGGTCGAGCGGCATGACGTAGCGGGACCGGCTGGCAGGGTCCTCGGGATCGAGGTGGGTCAGGCCTTCCCAGCCGCGCCGCAGGCCGATCACGTCGATGTCATTTTCTCTGGCGCGGTAGGTGACCGTCTTGATGACCGCGTTGAGCCCGGGAACGTCGCCACCGCCCGTCAGAATGCCGATTCGCCTTTTCGCCATGGCCGCCTCGTTCGTCCTTGGCGCCCTGCCGATACTTGAACGCGGTCATCGGCCGCAAGTTGCAGCGGATCTAAGGATCGAGCCTGATCGGCAGGCCGGCCTGGGCCATGTGCTGCTTGGCCTGGCGGATCGTGTATTCGCCGAAATGGAAGATCGATGCCGCCAGGACGGCCGTGGCGTGCCCGTCGCGGATACCGTCGACGAGATGATCGAGATTGCCGACGCCGCCCGAGGCGATCACCGGCACCGACACCGCGTCGGCGATGGCACGGGTGAGCGCGATGTCAAAGCCCTGCTTGGTGCCGTCGCGGTCCATGGAGGTGAGCAGGATCTCACCGGCGCCGAGCGAAACAACCTCCCTGGCATAGGCGATCGCGTCGATGCCGGTCGGCTTGCGGCCGCCATGGGTGAAGATCTCCCAGTGGTCGGACACGCGCTTGGCGTCGATGGCGACGACGATGCACTGGTCGCCGAACTTCTCCGCCGCCGTCTTGACGAAGCTGCGGTTGTTCACGGCCGCCGTGTTGATCGAGACCTTGTCGGCGCCGCAGGTGAGCAGCTTGCGAATGTCGTCGACGGTGCGCACGCCGCCGCCGACGGTGAGCGGCATGAAACAGGCCTCGGCGGTGCGCGTCACCACGTCGAAGATCGTGTCGCGGTTCTCGTGGCTCGCGGTGATGTCGAGGAAGCACAGCTCGTCGGCGCCGGCCGCGTCATAGGCCATGGCCGCCTCGACCGGATCGCCGGCGTCGCGCAGGTCGACGAACTTGACGCCCTTGACGACGCGCCCGTCCTTGACGTCGAGGCAGGGAATGACGCGAACCTTGAACATGGCTTAGCCCTTGAGCATGATCTTTTCCGACCTGCCTTCGCCCGCCGAAGCATCGAGCCACACGGCGGGCTGGGTCAAAGGCTTCGCGCAGGCGGGAAACCGGCATCCACTTTTCGGGATCATGCTCAAACTACCACGCGGCCGGAGCGGATCAGCTTCAACGCTTCGTGGGCGTCGAGCCGGCCGTCATACAGCGCCCGCCCGGCGATGGCACCGGCGAGCTTGTCGGCGCGCGGCTCCATCAGGGCGCGCACGTCGTCGAGCGAGGCGAGGCCGCCCGAGGCGATCACCGGGATGTCGATCGCCTCGGCGAGCGCAATGGTGGCCTCGAGGTTGAGGCCCTTGAGCATGCCGTCGCGCGCCACGTCGGTGCAGATGATCGCGGCGACGCCCACGTCCTCGAACCGCCGCGCGATGTCGAGCGTGGAGAGCTCCGACGTCGCCGCCCAGCCCTCGACCGCGACCTTGCCGTCGCGCGCATCGAGGCCGACGGCGACGCGGCGCGGGAACGCCTTGGCCGCCTCTTTCACCAGCGCCGGATCGCGCACCGCCGCGGTGCCGATGATGACCCGCGTGACGCCCTTGTCGAGCCAGGCTTCGATCGTCGCCATGTCGCGGATGCCGCCGCCGAGCTGCACGGGGATCGACACGTTCTCGAGGATGCGCTCGACCGCCGCGGCATTGACCGGCTTGCCGGCGAACGCGCCATCGAGGTCGACGAGGTGGAGATACTCGAAGCCCTGGACCTGGAACGCATGCGCCTGCGCCGCCGGATCGCGGTTGAACACGGTAGCGCGCGCCATGTCGCCCTGCTGCAGCCGCACGGCAAGGCCGTCCTTCAGATCGATGGCGGGGAACAGGATCATCTTGCTCACGGCTTCCACTTCAGAAAATTCCCGATCAGCTTGAGGCCGAGCCGCTGACTCTTCTCCGGATGGAACTGCGTGCCGGCGCAGGTGTCGCGCGCGACGATCGCGGTGACCGGCCCGCCATAGTCGGCCTCGGCGACGAGGTCGGTCGGCCCGCTCGGCTTGAGATGGTACGAGTGCACGAAATAGGCGTGCAGGCCGATCGCGCCGAGCGGAATGCCGTCGAGCAGCGGGTGATGACGGATCTGGTTCAGCGTGTTCCAGCCCATGTGCGGGATCTTCAGGCCCGGATCGCGCGGCGTGAGGCGATTGACCTCGCCCGGGATCCAGCCGAGCCCCTCGACCACCTCGTATTCGCGGCCGCGCTCGGCCATCAGCTGCATGCCGACGCAGATGCCGAGGAACGGCTTGCCGTTCCTGCGCACGCCCTGGTTCAGCGCCTCGACCATGCCGTCGACCGCGTCGAGGCCGCGCCGGCAATCGGCGAACGCGCCGACGCCGGGGAGCACGATGCGGTCGGCGCGCGCGACCCGCTCGGGATCGCGCGTCACCACGATCGGCTGGTCGACCCCCTCCTCGCGCGCGGCGCGTTCGAACGCCTTCGCGGCCGAGTGCAGATTGCCGGAGCCGTAATCGACGATGGCCGTGGTCACCGCGTGCCTCCCGGATCGGGGAACAGGCCGATCACCTCCGGCTTCGTGCCAGCGGGCATCCGATAGGCCGCATTCGGCGTTCCAGGCAGCGGCGGTGGGGTCGTCGCCGAGGCCGGCACGCGCGGATCCGGCGCGCCGGCGACCCAGGCTTCGAAGAAGCGCCGCTCGGCCGCTTCGAGATCCTCGCCGACGACGATGCCGAGATCGCTCCAGCCGCGCCGCCGCAAGGTCCAGCGGCGCAGGCTCGGGCCCTCGAGGCCGAGGAACAGCGCGATCAGAAACGGGACGACGGCAAGCCCGGCGCCGCCGAACGGCAGCTTCGCCAGCGCGACGACGAGCGCCGTGACGATCACCACATAGCCGATCAGCACCAGCCACAACCGACGCCAGAGCATCCAGATCGGGCCGAGCAGGAACGCACCCCACGAGAACCCGTCGCGCACGAAGCGAAAGCGCTCGGCGTCGGCTTCGCCTTGCGACAGCGGCGGCGCGAACACGGAATAGACGGCCATAGTGCCTTCCTTCGAGACGCCCCGCGCGACGGGGCTTCTCAGAACAATTCGCTCACCCGCCGAGCGTGCCCTTGGTCGACGGGATCTCGTCCTTGGCGCGTGGATCGATGGCAAGCGCGGCGCGCAAGGCCCGCGCCAGGCCCTTGAAGCACGACTCGGCGATATGGTGGTCGTTGGTGCCGTACAGCGTCGCCGCGTGGAGCGTGACGCCGGCGTTCATGGCGAACGCCTGGAACCACTCCTGCACCAGCTCGGTGTCGAACGTGCCGACCTTGTCGCGCACGAACTCCGCCTTGAACACCAGGAACGGCCGGCCCGAAATGTCGATGGCGACCCGGGTCAGCGCCTCGTCCATCGGCACGTGCACGTCGGCATAGCGGGTGATGCCCTTCATGTCGCCGAGCGCCTGCTTGACCGCCTGGCCGAGCGCGATGCCGACGTCCTCGGTGGTGTGGTGGTGGTCGATATGCAGGTCGCCCTTGGCCTTGACGGTCATGTCGATGCGGGAATGCCGCGCCAACAGATCGAGCATGTGGTCGAGAAAGCCGATGCCGGTGTCGATCTTGGACGCGCCGGTGCCGTCGAGGTTGATGGCGACCTCGACGTCGGTTTCCTTGGTGGTGCGCTTGACCTGCGCCTGACGCATGGAAGTGCCTTCCGGGTAGCGAGTTAGGCGCCTTGTATCAGGGGTTTCCGGGACATGCCACTGCGACGCGACGGCCCGCAGGCTGCCTTTGCATTAACCAGCCCGAGTGCCTAAATCAGGGGTCCGCGAAGGCTTACATCCGATGCAATCCCCCCAAACCGACCTCTGGCACGGCACCACCATCCTCACCGTTCGCAAGGGCGGCAGCGTGGTGATCGGCGGCGACGGTCAGGTGTCGATCCAGCAAACCATCGTCAAGGCCAACGCCAAGAAGGTCCGCCGGCTCGGCAAGGGCGAGGTGATCTCGGGCTTCGCCGGCGCCACCGCCGATGCGTTTACACTGTTCGAGCGCCTCGAATCCAAGCTCGAGCAGTATCCCGGCCAGCTGATGCGCGCCGCCGTCGAACTGGCCAAGGACTGGCGCACCGACCGCTATCTGCGCCGTCTCGAGGCCATGATGATCGTCGCCGACAAGGACGTGTCACTGGTGCTGACCGGCAACGGCGACGTGCTGGAGCCCGAGGGCGGCGTCATGGGCATCGGCTCGGGCGGGAACTACGCGCTCGCCGCCGCCCGGGCGCTGGTCGAGACCGACATGGACGCCGAGGCGATCGTCCGCAAGGCGATGTCGATCGCGGCGGATATCTGCGTCTACACCAACCGCAACGTGACGATCGAAACCCTGAAAGGCGCCTGACCTGACCATGGCGCGCTACCAGTTTCGTCCCATGCAGGCGGATGACCTGCCGCTGATCCGGCGCTGGCTGAGGAACCCGCACGTCGTGGAATGGTGGGGCGACCCCGACGAGCAGTACGTGCACGTGAGCAGCGATCTCGACGAGCCGGCCATGGACCAGTTCATGGTCGCCGCGGACGACCGGCCGTTCGGCTACATCCAGAGCTACGACCTGGCTGCCTGGCCCGATCCGGCATTCAGCGAGCATCCGCGCGGCACGCGCGCGATCGACCAGTTCATCGGCGAGCCGGACATGATCGCGCGCGGCCACGGCTCCGCCTTCATTCGCGTCTTTATCGAGGACCTGCTGGCGCGCGGCGCGCCGCGCGTCATCACAGACCCCGATCCGTTGAACGGCCGCGCGATCCGCGCTTATGAAAAGGCCGGGTTCCGCCGGGACCGCATCGTCGACACCGTGTCCGGTCCCGCACTGCTGATGGTACGCTGATGACCGACTTCTCCCCCCGCGAGATCGTCTCCGAGCTCGATCGATTCATCATCGGGCAGCACGACGCCAAACGCGCGGTCGCGATCGCGCTGCGTAACCGCTGGCGCCGGCTGCAGCTCGACGAGCGGCTGCGCGAGGAGGTGATGCCGAAGAACATCCTGATGATCGGCCCGACCGGCGTCGGTAAGACCGAGATCTCGCGCCGGCTCGCCAAGCTCGCCGGCGCACCATTCCTCAAGGTCGAGGCGACCAAGTTCACCGAGGTGGGCTATGTCGGTCGCGACGTCGAGCAGATCGTGCGCGACCTGGTCGAGATCGCCATCACGCAGACCCGCGAGCGCAAGCGCAAGGACGTGCAGGCGCGCGCGCACCTCGCCGCCGAGGAGCGCGTGCTCGACGCGCTGGTCGGCGCCAATGCCAGCGCGACGACGCGCGACTCTTTTCGCAAGCGCCTGCGCGCCGGCGAGATGAACGACAAGGAGATCGAGATCGAGGTGCAGCAGTCGGGTGGCTTGCCGATGTTCGAGATCCCCGGCATGCCCGGCGCGCAGATGGGCGCGATCTCGATCGGCGACATCTTCGGCAAGCTCGGCGGCCGCTCGAAGACGCGGCGCGTCACCGTGAAAGAAGCCTATGAGCCGCTGATCAGCGAGGAGTCCGACAAGCTGCTCGACACCGACCAGGTGGTGCAGGAGTCGATCCGCGCCGTCGAGCAGAACGGCATCGTGTTCCTCGACGAGCTCGACAAGATCTGCGCGCGCGAGGGCCGCGTCGGCGCCGACGTGTCGCGCGAGGGCGTGCAGCGCGACCTGCTGCCGCTGATCGAGGGCACCGTGGTGTCGACCAAGCACGGCTCGGTGAAAACCGACCACATCCTGTTCATCGCCTCCGGCGCGTTCCACATCTCCAAGCCGTCGGACCTGCTGCCCGAGTTGCAGGGCCGGCTGCCGATCCGCGTCGAGCTCAAGCCGCTGACCCGCGAGGACTTCAAGCGCATCCTGACCGAGACCGAGGCATCGCTGATCAAACAATACATCGCGCTGATGGCGACCGAAGGCGTGACGCTCGAGTTCAGCGACGACGCGATCGACGCCATCGCCGACATCGCGGTGTCGGTCAACTCGAGCGTCGAGAACATCGGGGCGCGGCGGCTTCAGACGGTGATGGAGCGCGTGCTCGACGACATCTCGTTCGCGGCGCCCGACAAGTCCGGCGAGACGGTCAAGATCGACGGCGCCTATGTGCGCGATAACATCGGCGACCTGGCGAAGAACGCGGACTTGAGCCGGTTTATTCTGTAGGTCTCGCAGCCCTCGCGTCCACGCGACAATGGGATCCGAACCTCGTCCCGCTAGGGAGAGGCTGCAGCAAATGTATTGCACGCACGGACCGTATCCTCCTTGAGGCCGGTCTCAAACCAGTGCTGCCGCTGCGCCAACGTGCCGTGGCCGAAATTGTCCGCTATGGCGTGGCCGGTTATTTCTTGAGCACGATTGTCGGCAGATGAGGCGGCCATGCGAAGTATCGCCTCGACATCGGCGGTCTGAATCGCCTCGGAACGTCTTGCCCAGATGCCGGCAAGACAATCGGCCTGCAACTCTACACGCAGTTGAATACGATCGACCTGCGCTTTGTCCAGATTCTGCTGCGTCTGCTTCGCCTTCGACAAAATGCCAAGGATGTTCTGCACGTGATGCCCCACCTGATGTGCAATGATGTAGGCTTGCGCGGACTGACACAGGCGATTGTCAGACTCGCAGCCGCGCAGGCCTCCGCTGCGCTCGCTAAACAGCGAAGGATCCAAGTAGATCTTTCGATCGTCCGGACAATAGGCCGGTCCCATCCCCTTCTGCACGGTTCCGCACATACCTGAGGCAGTCGCTCCACTGTAGAGAACGAGCGTCGGCGGCCGATATTGCTGGCCAGCTTTCTCGAATATTTCCTTCCATTGGATTTCGGTATTGCCAAGCAGCTTCGCGATGAAAAGGCCCATCTCATCGCTCGGCACATTGGCGCCGGGTGGCGTCCTGTTGTTGGCTGGCGGCCCGACGTTTGGAGGCGGAACCGACGGAGCACCGACCTTCGCTCCGGGGGCAAGTGCGACATCGGTCGTCAGCGATGCATGTATCCAGGGCACCTGCGCGCCGCGGCTCGCCGCTTCGACGTCGGCGGTCACGCGCCGCATCACCAGCGCGATGTCGAGCCCCGGGGTGCGGAGATGCTTGAGCAGCGCGGTCGTGAACAGCGAGTTGCGCTGGCCCTGTCCATCGAAGGCGACCTTGTTCGGCGCGGTGGCGAACGCGATCAGCGTGCCGCGGCCGGCGTCGACCTGGGACAGGCCGGTGCCGACCGACGCCGAGCGCGTCTGCGGCAGCGTGCGCACGAAGCTGCGCGTCAGCGGATTGTCGCGGCAGGCGTCAAGGAACACCAGGTTCACGCGGCTGTCGTCCGCCTGCATGACGGCGAGCACCTGCTCGATGTCGACCGTCTCGACCTGAAGGTCGGCCGCGCTCTCGAGCCGCGCATCGACTGGGATCGCATAGTTCTTGCCGGCGACCTGCATGCCGTGGCCGGCATAGAAGAACAGCGCGGTCCGCGCGGTGCGCAACGCCCGCGCAAACTCGCGCAGCTTGCTGTCGAACGCCGTCTTGTCGACGTCGGTCGCCGCGATCACCTCAAAGCCGAGCTCGCGCAGGGCCGCGGCCATGTCGGTCGCGTCGTTGGCCGGATTTGGCAGCGGGACGGCATTGCGATAGCTGCCGTTGCCGACCACGAGAGCGACACGTTCCTGGGCCTTGGCCGCAATCGGCAGGAATAGCAACACAATCAGAGCAAGCGCGGCCAGCCGGCCAGGTCGGCAATCCACGGCGACAGTCCCTCAGCTACGGCCATCGGCAGGAACATTCCTGCTATCGGCACTCCTGCGCGGCGCGGTCGATCGCCTCGGCGAGCCCGACCAGCGAATATTGATCGCTCGTCGTCATGCCGCTCGCTGCGACACCCTTGACGACGAGGCGCGAGCCTGACCGCATCGCCTCCACGAGACGCGTTTCATCGGACAGATTCTTGATCCAGCCGTTTTCGTCTTCCGTGTACATGGGAAACGTCGTCCCGCCGAGCTCGATGGTCGCGGCGCCGGTGTTCTTGAACTTGTAGCCGATCACGACGGAAACTTCGGACCGGCCGGTGCCTTGAAAGGCACGGACCATCAGGAACGTCGCCTTGCGGCTCGCACTCGACGGCGAGTTCTCCGACTGGAGCGGCTCGCCGAGCGCATAGCAGTATTTCACTCCGCCCGCGGTGGCCGTGATGGCTCGCCAGTCGCGATACTGCGCCAGCAGCGCGCGGCCGGTCCCGAGCGCCGTGAGCTTGCGGCCGGCCGACGACATCCCCGTGTTCGACGGTTGAATGGGAGCGGGCCGCGCCGATTGCTTGGCCTGCTCGGTCTCGTCCTTGAGCGCCGCCAGCCGCGCAGCGGCCTCGGCACGCCGGCGGCTCGCCGGAAACTGCTCGATGAATCGCCGCAGCTGCTCGGGATCCTTGGTGTCCTTGAGAAAATTCCAGGCGATCTCATCGACCACGGGACCGGGCGCCGGCGCGGGCGGCGCCGGGATCGCGGCGCCCGCGCTCCCCGCCGCCAGCACCACGTCGCTGATCAGCGAGGCGTGCATCCAGGGCACCTGCCGCCCGCCGCTCGAGGCTTCGACATCGGCGGTCACCCGGCGCATGACGAAGGCGATGTCGAGGCCGGGCGTGCGGATATGTTTGAGCAGCGCCTGGGTGAACGGCGAATTGCGGCCGCTGCCGTCGAGCGCGACCTTGTTCGGCGCGGTCGAGAACGCGATCAGCGTGCCGCGCCCGGCCTCGACCGCCGACAATCCGGCGCCGACGCTCGTGGCGCGCGTCGCCGGCAGGTTGCGTGCAAAACTGCGGGTCAGCGGATTGTCGCGGCAGGCATCGAGAAACACCAGGTTGACGCGGCTCTCGTCCGCCTGCATGACCGAGACGATCTGATCGATGTCGACCGTCTCGACCGCAAGATCGCCCGCCGTCTCGAGCTTGACATCCACCGGGATCGCGTAGTTCTTGCCGGCGACCTGGATGCCATGGCCCGCATAGAAGAACAGGGCGATGCGGGCGCCACGCAGGGCCCGGGCGAACTCGCGCAGCTTCTGATCGAACGCGGCCTTGTCGACGTCGGTCGCCGTCACGACGGTGAAACCAAGCGCCCGCAACGCGGCGGCCATGTCGGTCGCGTCGTTCGACGGGTTGGGCAGCCGCGACGCGTTCTGGTAGGCGCCGTTTCCGACCACCAACGCAACGCGCTCCTCCGCCGAGGCCGCGACCGGCGTCAGAATAATAGCCGTGACCGCGATCAGGGCGGCCGAGACGATCCCGTTGAGCGTGAGCAATTTGCGATGCACGGCAATCCCCCGAGCCGTTGTCGCCGAGATAAGCATACTCCGCCATGAAGTCGTCGCAATGGCCGTCCGCGCGGTTCATCCAACGGCCCCGCGGTGGTGGTTCGCGGACACCGTTCCCTCGCCCGGCCCGCCGGGCTATCGTTGCGCCAGCAACAAACCGGCGTTCAGCGGGGAGGACACATGCGTCTCGGAATGTTCATGATGCCAGTGCATCCGCCGGACCGGTCGTTCACTGACACGCTTGCCGAGGACACCGAGAAGTCGCTGCTCGCCGACCGGCTCGGCTTCGACGAGCTGTGGCTCGGCGAGCATTTCTCCGCCACCACCGAGCCGATCCCCTCGCCGCTGATGTTCATGGCCGGCCTGGTGCCGCGCACGAACAACCTGAGCTTCGGCACCGCCGTCATCAACCTGCCGAACCACGATCCGGTCATCGTCGCCGCCGAGGTGGCGCAGTTCGATCACATGAGCCGCGGACGCTTCATGTTCGGCATCGGACCGGGCGGGCTTGTCTCCGACTTCGAGCTGTTCGGCCTCAATGACCCGGCCGCGCGCGGCCGGAAATTCCTCGAATCAATCGACTTGATCGAGAAGATCTGGGCGCAGGATCCGCCCTATGATCTGCCGGGCGAATTCCGCAGCGTGCAGATCAAGAGCGCCATCATTCCCGAGCTCGGCGTCGGCTTCATGCCGAAGCCCTATCAGAAGCCGCGCCCGCCGATCGCGATCTCGCTCGGCAGTCCGGATTCGAAATCGGCCGAGCTCGCGGCTAAGCGCGGCTGGGCCATCATCTCCGGCAACAACGCGCCGAGCTATTCGGTCGCGTCGCATTGGGCCACCTACAGCAAGACCTGCATCGATGCCGGCAAGCCCGCACGCAGCGAGCTGTGGCGCGTGGCACGCAACATGATGGTGGCGCCGAGCGATGCCGAGGCACGCGAGCGCGTGTTCGGCGCCGCCGGATCGAACCACTATTTCTACACCTACATGCGCAAGGTGGTCAGTCGGGCCGGCCGGCTCGCCATGATCAAGCCGCGTCCCGACATGACCGATGCCGAGACCACCGTCGAGGCGATCACCGAGGAGAACGTGATCTACGGCTCGCCGCGGACCACGCTCGACAAGCTGGTGGCGTTTCGCGACAAGGTCGGCCCGTTCGGCACATTACTGATGACCGGCCTCGACTGGAGCGGTCCGAACGAAGCGTGGGAACGCGAGTCGATGCGGCTCCTCGCGGAGGAGGTCATGCCGAAATTCCGCCAGCACGTGCTGGCGCAGGCCGCGGAGTGAACCATTTTAATTGAGCATGATCTTTTCCGAAAACCGGTACCCACTTTTCGGGATCATGCTCTAGCGCAGAACCAGCGGCGGCTTCGGCGCGGCAGACGGCGCAAGTGGCGTCGGCGCCGCGGATGCGCCGGACTGTCCGGCCGGTTGCGCCGGCCTTCGCTGCGGCGGGGCAGCAGTCGGAGCCGGCGCAGGGGCGGCGGGCGGCTGCGGCGCCATCGTCTTGAGCCTGAGGTCCTGCTCGACCGCCTGCAACGTGGCAATGCTCTGCGCCATCTGCTCCTGCCGCGCGGCAAGCTCTTCGACGCCACGGCGCACCAGAGCAAGATCGCGCGCCACCGGCGCAATCTGCTGCACCAGCTCGGCGGACGTCGCAGCGCTGGCGGGCGCCGGTGAATCCGTCGTGGCGACCGGCAACAGCCACACCAGCGACGGCGCCCAGATCTTGGCCATCTCGCGGAGCTGCTCGCCGTGCGTCTGCCAGCCGAGCGTGCCGCCGACGCCGATCGCCACCGCGATGGCAAAGCGGATCAGAAAACGCCCCGCACGACGTGCAAGCGAACGCCTCGGCGGGCTTGCGACCTCGTCGGCCTCGATCGCCGCGCGCGGCGAAGGCGCGGGCGGGCGGTCGCCCCACTGAATCCGGCTGCGCCGCTTGCCCGGCGGATCGAGATCGCGCGCGGGTCCGGAGGACCAGCCGGCGTCGCCGCCGGCCTGCCGCTCTTTCGCCATGAGCGGGACGACATCGCGCTCTCGGTATTGATCGTTCGCAGATCGGTTTCGCGAGGAATACATACGCACCTCTTACGCAAACTCTGGTTCGATCTCGGGACGACATACGCACGTCCGCCCGGTGATCGAGCATGACCCCGAAACAAACCTGGCCCGGCGGGCGCCGAGCGTGGACATGGGTTTTCGGAAAAGCTCCTCCTCCCGCAGACGGAAACAGGCCATTGCGGTTTGACGGAAGCAAGGCAGCAGGGCAGCAATCTCGGGGCGAGTTGCGACGCACGAAGCCGCAAATTCGGCCCACAACACGCCTGGGTTGGGCTTGTTTGTCCCGCTTCCTTTGTCCCGCCTATGTGGCCGGCTTATCGAACGCCATCACCTTGGAGACGAAGGCTTTGGTGTCATGCCGATGCTCGAGCCCGCAGCGACGGGCGATGGCGGGGAAATCCTCGTCCACGTAGCTGGCGTAATAAGGCTCGTGATAAAGCTGCGGAAAACGATCCAGCATCCCGTCATAGTCGGGCTCGTCGCCGCGCTGGACCGAATCCACCAGCACCAGCCGTCCACCGGGCTTGAGCACGCGCGCCGCCTCGCCGATCACGGTGCGACGCACCTGCGGCGGCAGCTCGTGCAGCATGAAGATGTTGGTCACCGCGTCGACGCTGTCGGCCGGCGCCGGAATCGCTTCTGCATTGGCGACCACGAACTGGACGCGCGACCAGCGCTTCAGGTGCCCTCGCGCGTGGCGGACATAGGCATCGGACATGTCGAGACCAAGCACCGGCAGGCGCGGCCACGCCTGCTTGACGAAATCGAGGAAGCGCCCGGTGCCGCAGCCAATGTCTATCATTCGCAGCTTGCGCTGGTCGCGTCCGGCGAAGACTTCGGCGAGCGGCGGCAGCGCCTGTCGCCGCATGGCGTTGGCCGTGCCCTTGAACAGCACCTCGACCTGGGTGTCGTAGCGGTCGGCCGATTCATCGGTCAGCCAGCCGCCGGACTGGAAATGGAAATTCTGCAGGTAGTAGTCCGGCCGGCGACCGCGGGTTTTGTCATTCAGCACCTCGTGGGTGCCGTTGCGCCGGCGGCGGCGCTCGATCTCGGGCAGGTCGCGGAAGAACAGCCGCGAGCGGTCGAGCACCCTGAACAGCGAGCCATCATGGTCGGCTGGGAGCGGATAGAGGCCGGCTTCGACATTGGCGAGGTCCTGCGCGAACAGCGCCTCGCGGTCGTCCGCGAGCCGCTGGTCGAGACGAGGATTGGAGCGCCGTCGACCCTCGACGCGCGATCCTTCCTGCTCGCGCATCTGCTCCGCGAGCCGATGCATGACATAGAGATGCCCGGCGTACCAGGCCCGGCGTGGCAGCTGGCTGGACGCATAGGCGACGCGGGTCGCGAGACGTGAGAGCGGATCGCTCATGCCCTAAACATTGGACGTCTGGTTTGCCGGCGCAAGACGGTGCCCGCCGGGCGGGGCCGACGGTTCGAGTTTTGTTCGCCCTTGAAGTTTTGCTCAATCCAACCAGATGGTCGTCATCCGTCACTTTCATATCTGGGCGGCGATTTTGCCGAGCCTGTTCTGCCGGGGTGCTGTTCATGACCGCCATTGATTCCGAAAGCCGGCGCGAGGATCGCGCCTTCGAGGCCGACGTCGCCAAGCTGCTGCGCCTGATCGTTCACTCGGTCTATTCCGACAAGGACGTGTTCGTGCGCGAGCTGGTGTCGAACGCCGCCGATGCCTGCGAAAAGCTGCGCTACGAGGCGCTCGCCAACCCGGCCCTGCTCGGCGACGAGCCGAACCTCCGCATTCAGCTGACCATCGACGCCGACAACAAGACACTGGCGGTCGAGGACAATGGCATCGGCATGAGCCGCGACGAGCTGGTCCAGGCGCTGGGCACCATCGCCCATTCCGGCACCAAGGCCTTCATGGATCGCATCGAGGGCGCGCAGGGCGACGAGCGCGCGATCCTGATTGGCCAGTTCGGCGTCGGCTTCTACTCCGCGTTCATGGTCGCCGATCGTGTCGACGTGTTCTCGCGCCGGGCCGGCACCGATGAGGCCTGGCTGTGGTCGTCGGACGGCAAGGGCACGTTCTCGGTGTCGCCGGCCGAGCCCGATCAGGCGCCGCGGCGGGGAACGCGCGTCCTGCTGCAGCTCTCCGACGACGCCAAGTCCTATACCGAGCGGTTCCGGCTGGAGCAGATCGTCAAGGCGCAGTCCGGCCACGTGCCGGTGCCGATCACGATCCTCGACAAGCCGGGCGCCGAGCCGGCCTCGATCTCCGACGGCGCCGCGCTGTGGACCAAGCCGAAGTCGGACATTTCGACCGCCGATTACACCGACTTCTATCGCGGCATCGGCGGACATTTCGACGAGCCCGCCTTCACGGTGCATTTCCACGCCGAGGGGCGGCATGACTACACCGCGCTCGCCTTCGTGCCGAGCACGCGGCCGTTCGACCTGTTCGACCCGGACACGCGCGGCCGCATGAAGCTCTACGTGAAGCGCGTCTTCATCACCGATGAGACCGAGATCCTGCCGCGCTATCTGCGCTTCGTGCGCGGCCTCGTCGACTCGGCCGACCTGCCGCTCAACATCTCGCGCGAGATGATCCAGGAGAGCCCGATCCTCGTCGCGATCCGCAAGGGCGTGACCAGCCGCGTGCTCGGCGACCTCGACAAGCTCGCCGAGAAGGAGCCCGACACCTACGCCAGGATCTGGGAGAACTTTGGCGGCGTGCTGAAGGAAGGCATCTACAGCGACTTCGAGCGCCGCGATGCCCTGCTTGCACTTGCCCGCTTCAAGACCTCCGCGTCGGCCGGCGCCTGGCGCAGCCTGAAAGACTATGTGGGCGCGCTCAAACAGAACCAGACTGCGATCTACTATCTCGCCGGCGACGACCTCGCCAGGCTCGAAGCCTCACCGCACCTCGAAGGGTTTCGCACGCGCGGCATCGAGGTCATGCTGCTCACCGATCCGATCGACAGCTTCTGGGTCACGTCGGCGCCGTCGTTCGACGGCAAGCCGTTCAAGTCGGTGACGCAGGGCGCCGCCGACCTCGCGCTGATCCCGACCCTCGAGGCCAAGCCGGATGCAGCCTCGCAAGCCGACGAAACCGTCACCCGCTTCATCGCCTTCGTGAAGGAGACGCTCGGCGAGACCGTGTCGGACGTGCGCGCATCGGACCGCCTGACCGACAGCGCCGTCTGCCTGGTCGCGCCTGAGCACGGCCTCGATCGCCAGCTCGAGAAGCTGCTCGCCGGAGCGGGACGTCTCAAGGATGCGGCGAAGCCGATCCTCGAGATCAACCCGCGCCACGACATCGTCGTCGCGCTCGCCAAGCTGGGTGACGGCGACCAGGCGTTCAAGCAGGACGCCGCTCACCTGTTGCTCGACGAGGCAAAGGTGCTCGACGGCGATCGCCCGGGCGATGCGCGCATGTTCGCCGAGAGGCTCGCGCGCGTGCTGCGCCGCGGCCTCGCGACCTGAAGCGTGCGTGCGACTCTGCGCGTGTGATGTCCTCAGTCCCTTTGAACGTAGTCCGAGGTCAGCCCCACTCAGGAGTAGGTTCGCGATGTGCGTAGTCCGTCTCGGAGATGGAGGATGTCGGAGCAGACCTCCCGGGAGATGCAGGCGACGATCAATCTTCGCTTGTCCGACTATCTGATATACCAGTCACACGCTCTGAGATACCGCGCGGTCGCCTATCGCCTGTTCATCGCCTATGGTTTGTTCGCGGCCGTATTCGCCGTCATTCTTGGTATTGCCGGATCGGCGCCGCAATGGACCGCATACGTGATCGCATGTGTGCTTGTCGTCATGGCCGGGCTGGGCCTGGTCGCCGTCATACAGTTCATACGAATCGGCCTGGCGTGGTGTCTGAGCAGGCTTCCGTCGAAGATGCAGATCTCGGTCGATGCGGCCGGATTCGCAGTCACGATGACCGACCACAACGTCTGTACGCCATGGTCCGACCTGATCTCGATCACGCAGAGCGGATCGGCCTACTACTTGATGTTCAATTACCTGGACTCGCTGGTCTACTTCGTGCGGATCCCAAAACGCGAACTGACATCGGCTCAGGCTGCGGCGTTCGAACGAATTGTCGAGGCACAATACCCGCCGCGTTGAACTACGTAGATGAACGCGCGCGGCGCAGCTGGACATAAAGCGCACCGCCGCCGCCGTGGCCGACATGGGCTTCCTCGAAGCCGACGACGAACGGCCTGAGCTCCGGCAGCTTGAGCCAGAGCGGCACCTGCCGGCGCAGCACGCCACGCTCGCCCGCAAAGGGATCGACGCGCGGATCGCCCTTGCCGGTGATCACCAGGACGAAGCGCGCGCCGTCATTTTGCGCGTTGCGCAGGAAGCGTGCCAGCGCGTGATGCGCCTCGGCCTGCGTCAAACCGTGCAGGTCGATGCGCGCATCGATCGGCTGCGCGCCGCGCGCGAGCTTCTGGCGCGTGCGGCGGTCAAGCGACGTCGGCTGCGGCGATTGGCGCACCGGCATCGGCTGTGCCGCGGGCATCGGACGCGGCTTTGGCGGCGTCCGTTCAGAGTTGCTTTTCGGCTCGGACACCGCCGGCAAGACCTTGCCGGCGACGCGGCGACGCAGTGGCTTGATCGAGCGCGTCACACCTTCCCAGATCGCGTGATCGTCTGTGCTTAATGCGCGTGACGCATGTCCTTTTCGGAAAACCGGTTCCCACTTTTCCGGGACATGCGTTGGCGAACGTGAGCGCTTCTCGCGGGAGGTCACGGGCCGGCCCCGCCCCACGTTGGCCTGTTGCGAGCGGCGGCGGCGGCCGGCGTGTTGCGGGGACCCGCGGTCGCAGTGCGCTGGGTGCTCCGCTGAATGTTGGGCTGAATGTTGAACTGAATGCCTTGGGGCACGCTCGCGGTCACCCTGCCCGGCGTCGCGGTCGTCGCCGCGGGCCTGGCGGCCCGCCGGGGTGAGTCATCTCGCCCATCTTCGCCGCCATTCGGCTTGCCATTGCTGGCGAGCTTGCGCGCGAGCCGCGCCGGCTCGCTGACCGAAAGCGGTGCCGTCACCCGCACGTGCTCGAGGGTGCGCGCGATCCCCTGCTCCACCTCGCTCAACACTCGCGGCGGCGGCGCCACGTTGGCCTGGACGGGTGCGCGCGCGACCACGGCCGGTTTGGGCGGTGGCGATGCGGCGGGTCGCCTCGCCGCCGGCTCGATGCGCGCAACGCTGGTCGGCGCTTCGGCCGGCCGCCTCAGTGCGGGCGGCGCGGCGGCGACCACGATCGGCGGCGGCTCCTGCGAGCCGGGCTGGCGCGGCGGCAGCGGGAACTTCGCGCCGGCCTCGACCGGATCGATGTCCTTCGGCATCAGCATGGTGAAGCGCGCATTGTGCTTGATGCGGCCGCCGACGCTCGCCGCCTCCTCGCCGGCGCCCCAATAGATGTCGGCGCGCGCCGGACCGATGATCGCCGAGCCGGTGTCCTGCGCCAGCATCAGCCGGCGGAACTTCGTCTGCGAGCGCGAGTCCGCGATCGGCAGGTCGCCCTCGATGAAGAACGGCGTGCCGTAGACATGCAGCGCCTTGTCAACGGCGATCGAACGCCCCGCGGTGAGCGGCACGCCCTGCGCGCCTTCCGCCTCCTGGTGATCGGCGAGCTCGGTGATGCGGAAGAAGACGTAAGACTTGTTCATGTAGCGCACTGCGCGGCCTTCGTCCGGATTGGCCGCCATCCACTCGCGGATCCTGTCCATCGACATTTCGTCTTTGGTGTAGATCTTGCGCTGGATCAGGACGCTGCCGACGGGCAGGTACGGATGGCCGTTATGGCCGTCGTAGTTGACGCGCAGCACCGTGCCGTCCTCAAGCCGCACGCGCGCCGAGCCCTGGATGTGGATGAAGAAGGCGTCGACCGGATCCCTCAGGTAGCAGATCTCGAGATGGCGGCCGTCGAGCGCGCCATTGTCGATCTCGGAGCGCTCGTAATACGGCACCAGCCTCTTCTTGCCGACGCGCCGGAAGATCTTGACCCCCTTGTTCGGGAAGTTGGGTCCGGTGAGCGGCTTGCTGCCGACGATGAGATCGTCCGGACGGCGATAGAGCGGCACCGTGTATTCCTGGGTCGGCACGCGCGAGCCTTCGACGATCGGCTCGTAATAGCCGGTCAGGAAGCCGTCCTTCTCGCCGAGCTTGGCGATCCGCACCGGGCGGAAATTCTCCTCGAAGAACTTTTTCGCCCCGGCATTGTCGAGCGGAATCGCGGCCACCGCGCGCCGGCACACCTCGGTCAGCGCGGCACGCATTGGGCGATCATCCGTCGTCGCCTTCGCGCTGTTGATCAGCGCGCGGCAACTCAACAGGAACGACGCGAACGACGCCTCGTGATCGTCCTCGGCCCAGCCGTCGAGCTCCTTCCAGTCGGCGATCTCGATCTGCGCGTCCGGAAACTTGATCGGGCCGGCGACCGGCGGCACCGGATCCGTCACCTCGTCCGGTTCCGCGTCCTGGGCGGCGAGCGGCGCCATGGTGCCAGAGAGAATGGTGCCGGAGAGAAGGGTGCCCAACAGAATCGCGACCGCCGTCGCCGCACCGCGACCGAATCGTCCAGGATTGGCCGCACGCAGGTCTTGCCTCATCCGGTCACTGCCCGGCTTCGGTCGCCACAAGCTTCCAGTTGGGATCGCGCGACGAGACATCGCGCGCAAAGGTCCACACGTCGGTGACCTCGGTGACCTTCTCGGGGCTGCCATCGATCACAGTTCCGGCACGGTCGCGCGTCACCGAGATGAGCTGCGACACGAACCGCACGGTGACCTGGGCGGCGCGGTTGCGCATTTCGGCGCCGGTGATCTCGGCGGTGTCGAGCGACACGAACTTGGTCTCCGCCGCCTGACCCTTGGCCTCGCGGTCGCGGATCGCCGCCTCGAAACTGTCATAGACCTCACGCGAGAGGAGGTTCTTCAGGCTGCGGCGATCGCCTTCCGCGAACGCCGTGACGATCATCTCGTAGGCCGCCCGCGCGCCGGTCAGGAAGTGCTTCGGATCGAAGCTCTTGTCGTCGGCGACGATGGCGTCGAGACCGGCGGCGATCGGCGAGCCGGGCTGGGCGATGTCCTTCCAGCGCTCGCCGCGATCCGACGGCTCGGCCGGCTTGGCGGCGGCGTCGGGATTGCGCTGCGGCAGGGTGACGACTTTCTCGGCGGCGGTCCCGCGCACCGCATCGCGCGCGGAATACGGATCATAGGGCGGACGCTCCCGGCCGGTGCGCTGCCCGAGCACGCTGCGCAGCCGCAGGAAGATGAACACTGCGAGCGCCAGGAAGATGATGGTGTAAATGTCGAACACGTCCCGCATGCTCTCGGTGTTGGGTGGATGCGGCGGTGGCCTTGGCCAACATCCAGTCTCGAAAGCCATTTCCGCCGCTATTATCTAGGCACGCAACAGCGGCGATCCAATGGCTGGCGATCCAATGGCTTTTGCGCGGGCCGGCCGACGGCCGGCCACGACGCTTCGTCGAGCCGACCTTAAACGATCCTCGCTGCAACGCCAATAACGCTTCCGACAGGGCTAACGAGGGTTAAAAGCGTGCTCAAGCTCGGCAAATGGATCGCCATCGGGCTTTTGGCGCTGCCGCCGATCGAAATCCTCGTCTTTATGCTGGTGGCGGCGGTCATCGGGCTCATGGGCGCGCTGGCGTTGATGGTTGCCACCAGCATCGCCGGTGTGATGGTGCTGCGGCGGGCCGGGCGGGGGCGCATCGATCGCCTGCGCGCCGCGGTTGCCGAGGGCGAGATCGGTGGCCGGTTCGTTCAGGGTTCCGGCGCCGCCACCGTGACCGCCGGGATTCTTTTGATAATTCCGGGTTTTGTCAGCGACCTCGCGGGCGGCCTGCTGCTGGTTCCGTGGGTCAGGCGACGGCTCGGGGCGACCATTCGCCACGCCGTCAGGCGTGCACAACGGCGTGACAGAGAGCCGGGCGTGATCGACCTCGATCCTGGGGAATGGCGGCGTCTCGACGATCGCAAACCGCGCAAACCGCGGAAAGCCCGGTCGAAACAGGCTGATGGAATTTCTGAACCACCGCACTAGTGCCGCCGATTTGAAGTTCGTGCACCACTTGCAGCACGCTCGTTCACGAACTTCAAATCGATAAGCGGCACTAGAATCATATACTTGCTAGTGCCCCTCTGCTTCCGAAGTTCGTGTCGGAGGTTGCTTCAATGTAATCACGAACTTCGGAAGCGGGGCACTAGTCGGGCCGGACTCCCTGTGTTAGCCACTGCGCCGATCGCTGCACCCTTTTGCATGGCGGGTCTTCGGCATTGTCGCGCTTCCGCGGCGGACCGGGGTCCACTTCGCCGGCAACCCTGTGAGGAGTTCTCATGTCGATGGCGTCGAACGGTGGCCCCACGCCGGGTCAAGCGCCGCAGCTCGCAGTGCTCGCGCAATACATCAAGGATTTCTCGTTCGAGAATCCGAATGCGCCACGCTCGCTGGTCCAGCAGCAGAACCAGCAGCCGCCCGAGATCAAGATCCAGATCAACGTCGAGGCGAAGCCGATCAATGCGAACGACATCGAGGTCGAGCTGACCCTCGAGGGCAAGGCCGAGACATCGGCGCTGCTGCTGTTCAGCTTCGACCTGCTCTATGCCGGCGTGTTCCGGCTGCAGAACATCCCGCAGGACAATATCGGGCCGCTCCTCATGATCGAGTGCCCGCGCCTGCTGTTTCCGTTCGCCCGCGAGCTGATTTCATCGGCGGTCAGCAACAGCGGATTCCCGCCGCTGCTGCTCGAGCCGGTCGACTTCGTCGCGCTGTATCAGCAGAAGCTGCAGGCGGCTCAGGGCGCCGAGCCGTCGAACGCGCCGGCAAATTAGCGCAAAAAATTACGAGCCCTTTGCGACCTGCGGCTCCGTGGCCGCGGGCGCGAGATAATCGCTCCAGATCGTCGTCGCGCCCAAGGCCGCGATGAACGCCCGATGCGCCGTGCGCTCGGCCTCGGTGATGCGCGGCAACAGCGGCCTTGGCCGCGCCCGTGCGCGCAGTCCGCCCATGCCGTCGCGCAGCCCGCCCATCACCGTGGTGATCAGGCCAAGCTGAGCCTGCCGCGCATCGATCAGGTCGAGATAAACGTCGGCCAGGATCTCGGCGTCGAGCAATGCGCCGTGCTTGGTGCGCCGTGAATTGTCGATGCCGAACCGCAGACAGAGGTCGTCGAGCCGGTTCGGTCCGCCGGGAAACTTGCGCCGCGCGATGAGCAGCGTGTCGATCAGCCGGTCACGCCCGACCGGTTGGCGGGCGGCGCGCTCGAGCTCGGCATTGAGGAAGCCCAGGTCGAACGAGGCATTGTGCGCGACCAGCGGTGCGTCGCCGATGAAAGCGACCAGGTCGTCGGCGATGTCGCCGAACAGCGGCTTGTCCTTGAGGAACTCGATCGAGAGTCCATGCACGGCGAAGGCCTCGGCCGGCATGTCGCGCTCGGGATTGATGTAGCGGTGGAACACCTGTCCGCTGGGAATGCGGTTGACCAGCTCGATACAGCCGATCTCGACCACCCGATGCCCCTGGAAGGGATCGAGGCCGGTGGTCTCGGTATCGAGCACGATCTCGCGCATGAGGGTTATCTTACCCGATTCGGCCTGGTTGCGACCTGCTGCAGAATCGCATGAACCTGGGCGCGCGCGAAATCGAGACCCTGCGAGCTATCCACGATAAAATCCGCCCGTGCACGCTTTTCTGCGTCGGGCATCTGTTTCCTCAAAATCGCTTCGAACTTCTCCGGCGTCATGCCCGGGCGCGCCAGCATGCGCGCACGCTGCACGTCGGCCGGCGCCGAGACGACCACGATGGCGTCGACGCGGTCCTCTCCCTTGGTCTCGAACAGCAGCGGAATGTCGAGCACGACCACGGGCGCGCCGTTCTGCTTCGCTTCGGCCAGGAACCGGTCGCTCGCCGCACGCACCAGCGGATGCACGATCGCTTCGAGTCGCGCCAGCGCCGCCGGATCGCTCAGCACACGCGCCGCAAGCTTGTCGCGATCGACCTTGCCGCCGCTCGTCACGCCGGGAAATGCCTGCTCGATCGGCGCCACCGCCTCGCCTTCATAGAGCTTGTGCACGGCCGCGTCCGCGTCGTGCACCGGCACGCCGGCGTCGGCGAAGAATTTCGCCGCCGTCGATTTGCCCATGCCGATCGATCCGGTCAGGCCGATAATGAACATATTCATGAATCCAGACACCGTTCGCGGCGCAGGAAGGCCAGCAGCGGCAACAGCGGCAGCCCGAGCACGGTGAAGTGATCGCCGTCGACGCGCTCGAACAGATGCACGCCGAGCGCCTCGAGCTGGTAGGCGCCCACGCTGGCGGTGACCGCGGCGCCCGCCGCCTCGATGTAGTTGGCGATGAACCGCTCCGACAGCGAGCGCACGGTCATGCGCGCAACATCCGAATGGCTGAACAACGCACGGCCGTCGCGGATGACCACGACCGCCGAATGAAGCTCGTGCGTGCGGCCGGACAGTGCACGCAGCTGCTCGCGGGCCGCCGCGACGTCCGCCGGCTTGGTGAAGCGGCGACTGCCCAGGACCAAAGTCTGGTCCGCGCCGAGCACGAAGTGGCCAGGAAATCGCGACGCGACCGCCCTCGCCTTCTCGCGCGCCAGCATCAGCGCCACCTCGCTCGCCGTCGCGGTCGGATTGCGCGCCTCCAGAGCGCGCTCGTCGACATCGGCCGGATGTATGACGAGCGGAATGCCCGCAGCCTCGAGCATGGCCCGGCGCGCGGCGCTGCGCGACGCCACTACCAGCGGATCACTCGCGAGCCAGAGCGGCATGTTAGGATGCCGGGTGCCGGCGGCGCTCCGCCAGCAGCGCCATCACCGCCGCGGCGGTCTCCTCGATCGAGCGGCGCGTCACGTCGATGACCGGCCAGTTGTGCTTGCTGCACAGCTTGCGCGAGAACGCGATCTCCTCGGCGACGGCCTGGCGATCGATATATTGGTCGTCCTCGCGATGCGCGTTCAGGCCGAGCAGCCGGTTCTGGCGGATCTGCACGATACGCTCGGGACTCGCAAACAGTCCGACCACCAGCGGCTGCTTGAGCATCTCGAGCTGCGGCGGCACCGGCATGCCCGGCACCAGCGGCACGTTGGCAGTCTTCACGCCGCGGTTGGCGAGATAGATCGAGGTCGGCGTCTTCGACGTGCGCGACACGCCGACCAGCACCACGTCGGCCGCCTCGAGATTGTCGGCCTGCTGGCCGTCATCGTGCATCATCGTGTAGTTGAGCGCGTCGATGCGCTTGAAATACTCGGCGTTGAGCGTGTGCTGTGCGCCCGCGCGATGGGTCGACTCGGTGCCGAGATACGACTGGAACACGCGCAGCACCGGGCCCAGGATCGAGCGGCACGGCAGGCTGAGCTCGGTGCACTTGCTTTCCAGCCGCGTCGTCAGCTCCTCGTCGACCAGCGTGTAGAGGACGATGCCGGGATATTCCTCGATCTCGAGCAGCACCCGATCCATCTGCTTCTGGGTCCGCACCAGCGGATAGACGTGCTCAACCGGGCTGACATTGGCGTACTGCGCCGCCGCCGCGCGGGCGACGGTGATCAGAGTCTCGCCAGTCGCGTCGGACACGAGATGCAGATGGAAGTAGCTACCGTGGTGCGCCTTCATCACAGGATTACGCGCAGGCCTGTGGACAGGAGGGGAGAAGGCCACGCCGGAAGGGCCGATGCAAGGCCCTGTCCCGACTTCATGACATGTCCACTCACATGCTCACAGCGGTGGACAAGGATTCGAGCCGGTCAGGAACCAGGACTTGGGAATCGGGGACAACGAATCCGGGCGGCAACGGCACGCTTGATTCAACCTGTTTCGAGGAGATTCGCCGGCTCGATCGCCGCGGTGGCTACCGCCGCCGACGTGACATGCACCGACCTTGCCTGTGGGCAAGTCACGGACTTCCTGTGCGGTACGATTCATGAGTCAAATCAACCGCCTAAGAATCTCAACAATATACTTAAGAGAAGATTCTATTAGATTGGGGGTGATGACCCCGCGAGCGAGCACCAAGCCCCTGATCGGCGTGCTGGAAGGACGGACCCAGCCGGTCCCTCCGATCTGGCTGATGCGTCAGGCCGGACGCTATCTGCCCGAGTACCGCAAGCTCCGGGAGCAGGCCGGCGGCTTTCTCGACTTGTGTCTGGCGCCGCAGCTCGCCGCCGAGGTGACGTTGCAGCCCATCCGTCGCTTCGGCTTCGATGCGGCCATCCTGTTCTCGGACATCCTGGTGGTGCCGCTCGCGCTTGGGCAGTCGGTTCAGTTTCTGGCTGGCGAGGGACCGAAGCTGTCGCCGGTGATCGGCGCCGACGGCATCGGGCGGCTCCACGAGCACATCGATCTCGCCCGGCTCGCACCGGTTTTCGAGACGATTCGCCTAGTCAAGCGCGAGCTGCCGCCACATGTGACCCTGCTCGGATTCTGCGGCGCGCCATGGACGGTTGCGACCTATATGGTCGCCGGCGAAGGCACGCCGGAGCAGTTGCCGGCGCGCGTGCTGGCCTATCGTGATCCGGTTGCCTTCGCCGGACTGATCGATCTTCTGGTCGAGGCCTCGATCGACTATCTGGTCGCCCAGTTTCAGGCCGGCGTCGACGCGGTGCAGATCTTCGACACGTGGGCCGGTGTTCTCTCGATCGATGAGTTCTCGCGCTGGTGCGTGGCGCCGACGCAGCTGATCATCGATGGCGTCCGCGCAAAGATTCCGGGCGCGCGGATCATCGGCTTTCCGCGCGGTGCCGGCACCAAGCTTCAGCGTTACGTCGATCATGTTTCGGTCGACGCGGTCGGGCTCGACTGGATGCTCGATCTCGCCTATGCCCGCGACCATGTGCAGTCGCGCCTGCCGGTCCAGGGCAATCTCGATCCGCTGGTGCTGCTCGCCGGCGGCGAGGCACTCGACAACGCCGTCGACGCGGTGCTCGATGCGTTTGCCGATGCGCCGTTCATCTTCAATCTCGGCCACGGCATCCTGCCGGAGACGCCGATCGCCCATGTCGAGCAGATGATCAGACGCGTGCGGGGAAGTTGAGTGCAATGACGGCTGATGTCCGCCGGCGGGTGCTGCGGGTCGTGATCGCTCTCGTGCTGACGGCGCTACTCGCGGCGCTGCTGATCTGGTGGTCGCCGTCGACCCTCTACCTGTGGCTCAAAGCGCTGCATGTCATCGCCGTGATCGCCTGGATGGCCGGCATGCTCTACCTGCCACGCCTGTTTGTGTACCACTGCGAGGCGCCGGTCGGGTCGCCGCAGTCCGAAACCTTCAAGGTCATGGAACGGCGGCTCCTTCACGCGATTATCAATCCGGCCATGGGTGCGACCTGGGTCCTGGGGCTTTGGCTCGCTTGGGACAGCGGCTTTTATCGCGCCGGGTGGCTTCACGCGAAGCTGGCGCTGGTCCTCGCCATGTCGGCGGTGCACGGCCAGCTGACGCGCTACGTGCGCGATTTCGCCGCCGACAAGAATCGGCATTCCCAGAAATTCTATCGTATCCTCAACGAGATACCGACTATCATCATGATCTTCATCGTCATTCTGGTGATCGTGAAGCCGTTCTGAGAAAAAATTAGCCGTTGATGCCGTGCTCCCGGCTCTTGCGCCTGGAACTCTCTTTTCATATCTTACGTTTATCTCCCCGTACGCAGGCAGATGCGCGCGAGCGCCGGTCCACGGCAGGACCTGCCACCGCATCGGGCCCGAAGGCTAAGCCTCTCCCCCCAAGACCTGCGAACCTTCCCTCTCTCGCCTTACGACCGGACTCTTTTTTGTCTCCCCGGTCGATCCCAACAGGACCACACCCGCATGCGGGAAATGAAACTCCAGGACCTGAAGTCCAAAACCCCCGTCGAATTGCTTGCCTTCGCCGAGGAACACGAGGTCGAGAACGCCTCGACCATGCGCAAGCAAGAGTTGATGTTCGGCATCCTCAAGCAGCTCGCCCAGAAAGAGATCGAGATCGTCGGCGAAGGCGTCGTCGAGGTGCTGCAGGACGGCTTCGGCTTCCTGCGCTCGCCCGAGGCGAACTACCTGCCCGGTCCCGACGACATCTACGTCTCGCCCTCGCAGATCCGCCGCTTCGGCCTGCGCACCGGCGATACCGTCGAGGGCATGATCCGCAGCCCGAAGGACGGCGAGCGCTACTTCGCGCTGCTCAAGGTCAACACGATCAATTTCGAGGACCCCGAGAAGGCGCGCCACAAGGTCAACTTCGACAACCTGACGCCGCTCTATCCCGAGGCCCGCCTCAAGATGGAGCACGAGGATCCGACCAAGAAGGATCTCTCGCCGCGCGTCATCGACATCGTCGCGCCGATCGGCAAAGGCCAGCGCGCGCTGATCGTGTCGCCGCCGCGCACCGGCAAGACGGTGCTGCTGCAGAACATTGCCCACGCGATCACCGCCAACCACCCCGAGTGCTACCTGATCGTTCTGCTGATCGACGAGCGCCCGGAGGAAGTCACCGACATGCAGCGCTCGGTGAAGGGCGAGGTGATCTCCTCGACCTTCGACGAGCCGGCCTCGCGCCACGTCCAGGTCGCCGAGATGGTGATCGAGAAGGCGAAGCGCCTGGTCGAGCATGGCCGCGACGTCGTGATCCTGCTCGACTCGATCACCCGCCTCGGCCGCGCCTACAACACGGTGGTGCCGTCGTCGGGCAAGGTGCTCACCGGCGGCGTCGACGCCAACGCGTTGCAGCGGCCGAAGCGCTTCTTCGGCGCCGCGCGCAACATCGAGGAAGGCGGCTCGCTCACCATCATCGCCACCGCGCTGATCGATACCGGCAGCCGCATGGACGAAGTCATCTTTGAAGAGTTCAAGGGCACCGGCAACTCGGAGCTCATCCTCGACCGCAAGGTGGCCGACAAGCGCACCTTCCCGGCGATCGACATCACGCGCTCCGGCACCCGCAAGGAAGAGCTGCTCACGCCGCCCGACGTGCTCAAGAAGATGTATGTCCTGCGCCGCATCCTCAACCCGATGGGCACGATGGACGCCATCGACTTCCTGCTCGACAAGTTGCGCAACACCAAGAACAACGGCGAGTTCTTCGAATCGATGAACACGTAGTTGCCCGTGACAGGCGTTCGCGCCATCGCATTGGTCATCGCGGCTGTCAGCTTGCTGGCAGCCGCATCTCATGTCAGCCGGGCGCAATCGAACGATCAGACCATCGTTCACTCGGGTGTCGAGTTTCCTGCGGTTTTTGCTGAAGGCCAGCGCTTCGATCCGCGCGACTACGAGCCGACCAATCCCGGGCTTGGCTTCGGCACCGGATATCGCCACCGGGGCGCGATCAGCACGGTCTTCATCTACGATCTGCAGCAGAAGCGGATTCCGGACGACCTCGCTGCTGCGCCGGTGGTGCAGCAGTTCGAACAGGCGCACGGCGACATCACGCGATATCTCGGCGCCGACGGAACGCTGACCAGCCGGGGCGTGTTCACGCTCGCGGATCGCGGCGGCAAGCCGCGACTGAAGTGCGAAGGCTACGACATTCGCCGCACCAGCGCCGAGCCGATGAGGCACACTTACCTGTGCCTCGGCGTCGTCAACGGCAAGTACTTCAAGGTGCGCACCACGATGGCGCAGGATGACAAGTCGCAGGACGAGGTGCGGCGTTTCGTCGGCGCCTGGGTCGCGAAGCTCTGGAAGTCGTGATCCGCGGCATCATCCTCGCGCCACACGCGCTGCCAGCTCCGGCTTCTTGATCTTGCGCGTCGGCGTCAGCGGCATCTCGGTGATGATCTCGAGCCGCTCCGGCCATTTCAGCTTGGCGATATCGTGCTGCGCGAGCCAGGCGCGCAGCGTATCGAGATCGAGCGCCGAATCCTTGCGCAGCACGGCGAAGCAGCAAGCGCGCTCACCGAGCGTCGGGTCGGGCATCGGCACGATAGCGGATTGGGCGACCGCCGGATGTCGGTCGATCACCGCCTCGACGTCGGTCGGATTGAACTTCACGCCACCGCGATTGATCAGCTCCTTCAGGCGGCCGGTGATGCGCAGGTTGCCGCGCGCGTCGAGCGTGGCGAGATCGCCGGTGCGGAACCAGCCGTCGGCGGTGAACGCCGCAGCACTCGCGTCGGCATTGCCGAGATAACCGGAAAACACCGAGCAGCCGCGCACCTGCAGCTCGCCCTCCTGCCCGGCGGGCGCCGGCGCATCGTTGTCGATGACGCGCAGCTCGGTGCCCGGGCTCGCGCGGCCGGCGGTGCCGAGTCGATCCTCGAGCGGATCGGTCGGCCGCGTGAACGTGCCGGCCTGCAGCTCGCTCATGCCCCAGAGCTGGAGCACGGTGCCGTCCCGCATCAGGTCGTGAACGCGCCGCGCCAGGTCCGGCGGACACACGCTGCCGGAGATCATGACGAAGCGCACGCCGCGAAGGCGCTCCGCAGTCAGCAGGCTGTCCCCGAGGCACGCGGCCATGTGCGCCGGCGCGGTGAACACGCCGGTCGGCCGCAAGGTTTCGAGCGCGGTGGCAAGCCCGGACGGTGTGAACGCGGGAAGCAGCGCCGCGGTCGCGCCGGCGGCGAACGCGAGGTTGAGCGAGTACAGGCCGTAGAGATGCGTGAACGGCGCCGCCGAGAGCAGGATCGACGACGGTCCGATGTCGAGCTCGGGCACACTCAGCTGCGCATTGGCGAGGAAATTCCGGTAAGCGACCGGCACACCCTTCGGCATGGCGACGGTGCCAGACGTGTACAGGAGCACGAACTGGTCGGCGGCCGTCGGCCGGCTGGGCGCATCGAATATGTCGCTCGTATCGGCGCCCGGGAACGACACAGCACCGGCGGGCGCGCCGGCGCCGACGGCAATGACGTGGCGCAGGCTCGGAATGCCGGACCGCAATGCGAGCACCGTTTCGGCCGGCGCGAAGTCCTTGGTCTGGGCGAGACACACCACGGCGGCAGCGCTGCTGTGCTTGAGCAGCGGACCGATCTCGGCCACGCGGTACGGCATATGAATGGTCTGCAGCACCGCGCCGGCATAGCCGGCGGCCAGATAGGCGAGCACGAACTCGACGCAGTTCGGGAGCTGTGCGGCGACGACGTCGCCTGGCCGCAGGCCGAGCGAGCGGAACGTCGCGGCGAGTCCCAGCGCGCGGCGATGCAGCTCGGCATAGCTCATCACCGCGCCGGACAGGACCAGCGCCGGCCGCTCCGGCGCGATGGCGACGGTCCGCTCGATCCAGTCGCGCAACGTTTCGGGTCGCCAATACGTGCTCGGATCGAACGGAGCCGCGCTGCTCACCGTGCGCCCCCGTCACGTTCGGCTCGGCTCGGCTCCTTGCGCGCGAGGCCGCCGTGCAGATCGAGCATGCGCTCACGCCAGGCGACCATGGCGTCGGTGCGCTCCAGCGGATCGAAGGCGCTGACGATGCGCGCCCACTGGAACAGGCTGAACAGGATGTAGTCGGCGTAGGTCGCCGCAGCGCCGCCGAGGAATGCCTGCGCCCGCAATGTCGCGCGTGCTGGATCGAGCGCGCGGCGAAAGCCGGCGATCTCGTTTTCCCGATCGGCGGCCAGATCCTCCAGGCTGTTGCGGAATGCCGCCTCGATCTGCTTGCGCAGATGCGTGGCGTCCTGCGCGTCGACGATCTCGACGACGTCGCGCATGATCAACGGCGCGAGCTTCGGGATCAGCTGGCGGTCGACGAACGCATTGACAAAGCGCGTGAGCCCGCGGCCAGTGTTGCCGCCGAACAGTGATGGACTGCTGATGTAGTCGTCCTCGAGATACTCGGCGATCTTCCACGAGTCGCTGACCACGGTCTCGCGATCGACCAGGATCGGCACCCTGTCCTGCTTGCTGAAGGCGATCGCCGCCTTGTCGCTGACGCGGACCTTGACCGCCTTGGCGGTGAGGCCCTTGTGCGCCAGCGCAAGCGTGGTGCGCCACGAGAACTGGCTGTAACGCCGTCCGTCCAGTCCGCCCAGCTCGTACAGCGTCAGCACCGGCTGCCCCCTGGCGCTTGAATGACCAGTCCAGCCTAGCCCCGTCGTTCAGGGGCAGGGAAGAGGGATCGAATAGACCAGTGACTGGCTCGCGATATCTCTCCTCCGTCATTGCCGGGCTTGACCCGGCAATCCATCAATTTCGGAAAATGCGTCTTGCGAAGAGATGGACCCGCGGGTCAAGCCCGCGGGTGACGCCTGAGAGGGAGAAGCGCCGTGTCAATGCGATCGGAAGGCGCTCTAGCGGATCTGCGTTTGCCCCAGCCGCGCGAGCTTGTCCGGATTGCGCATGATGTAGATGCGGGTGACGTTGCCGGCCTCGTCGTAGCCGAACGACACGGCGGCGCTGCGTTCGCCACCGTGCTCGACGATCAGGCCGCGGCCGCCATTGATGTCGGTCGGCAGCCGCTGGGACGTGTGCCAGTACCGGCGCAACGACTGGGTGATGAACTCCAGCACTTCGTCCTTGCCGCGCAGGATGCGGCCGATGGCGCTGACCTTGCCGCCGCTGTCGACCGCGAGCTCGATGTCGTCCGACAGAAGTGCCGTCAGCGAGCCGGGATTGCCATTGGCGACCGCGGTCTCGAACGCCGCAAGCAATTGCTGCTGGCGCTCGAGCGGCGTGACGTGCCGGACCTTTGCCTGGTCGATGTTGGCGCGGGCGCGCGAGACGAGCTTGCGGCAGGTGGTCTCGCGCATGTCGAGCGTGCGCGCCACGTCCGGATAGTCCATGTCGAAGATCTCGTGCAGCAGATAGGCGGCGCGCTCCTTCGGCGTCAGCCGCTCGAGCATGAGCATGAACGCAGTGCCGAGTGACGCACCGAGCGACGGGTCGTTCTCGTCGTCGGTCATGGCGCGAGTCTGGATCGGCTCGGGCAGCCAGGCGCCGACATAGTCGACACGTACGCGGTGCGCGGCGCGCAGGAGGTCGATGCATCGCCGCGTGCAGGCGGTGGTCAGCCAAGCCACCGGACTGTCGATGCCGTGCTTGTCCGTGGTTTCCCACTTGATGAAGGTGTCCTGCACCGCATCCTCGGCGTCGGCGCGCGAGCCGAGGATGCGGTAGGCGAGACCGAGCAGGACCGGGCGGGCCGCTTCGAAGGCGGCGAGGTCGTCGCTGCGCGACACGGTCAGTGTCTCGACCCCTGAATGCGGTTCCAGAGATTGGTCAGCGCCACGGCCGAGGTGAGGACGCCGATCTCCTTGTCACTGAAGTGCTCGCGCAGCCGCGCGCGCAGCGGTGCGAAATCGGCATCGGGGCGAAGCTCCGTCAGCGCCTCGGTCCACGCCAGCGCCGCCTTCTCGCGCTCGCTGAAGTCGCTGACATGCCGCCAGACGATGACGCGGTCGAGCCGATCGTTGGTCTCGCCATCCTGCCGCGCTTCCCTGGTGTGCATCTTGATGCAGTGGCCACACTGGTTGATCTGCGAGGTGCGCAGCTGTGCCAGGTGGACGACGGTGCGGTCGAGCCCCTGCCCGCTCACCACCTTGTGAACGCTGGCCAAAGCCTGAATCACGTCCGGGATCTCCTGCTCGTATTTGACGGCGCTCGTATTGGTCATGATCGTCTCCATTCACGGGGCCAAGGTCACGGGGCCATGTGGCTCCTGTGCCCGGATGACGATCGAGGACGCGGACGTGTGACGCCGGCGGCAAAAATTTTCAGGAGCCGGAGGATTTCCGCATCTCGCCAACGACTTGGCCGATCTGATCCGGCCGCGTCACCGGCAACGAGCAACGCTCGCCGACGCAGATGAAGGCCGCCGTAGCGGCTGGCGTGGCGGCGAGTTTATCGCGGGCAGGATGCGAGGCCGGCAGTGCATCGGCCGAGCGCGCGTGCAGCACGGTGCGATCGAGGAACGGCAGGGCGCGCGACGCAGCGAGCAGTGCGTCGGCTTCGGCGCTGTGCCCGGTCACGACAATCTCGGCGCTGCGCAGCCGCAGGTCGAGCGCGTTGAGCACGCTGAGGTGCGCGAAGGCACTCTCGGCGGCAACAGGCAGCAGGCCGTCGAACAATCGATCCGCCCGCGCGCGCCATTGGTCGTCGCCGGCGAGCAATGCAAGCCGCACCAGGTTGGCGGCAATGATGCCGTTCGGATTAGGAATGGCATCGTCGATGGTCGATTGCGGCCGCACCACGAGACCCTCGGCATCGTCGGCGGTGAGGTAATAGGCGCCGGTATCGGCATTGGCGTAGTGCCGCTCGAGCGCGGCTTGCCAGGTGACGGCCTGATCGACAAAACGTCGCTCGCCGGTCGCTTCGGCCAGCGCGAGCGCCGCCTTGATCATGGCAGCGAAGTCGGAGGCGAGCCCCGGATAGAGGAGCCGCCCGGCGCGCCAGGAATGACCCAGCCGGTCGCCGCGGGTCATGGTCTTCGCGATCACGTCGAAGGCGCGCCGCGCGGGGTCGAGCCAGCCCGGCTCGCCGAACACGGGCGCCGCCGCCGCCAGCGCAGCGATCATCAGTCCGTTCCAGTCGGCCAGTACCTTGTCGTCGAGTCCCGGCGGGATCCGTTTGCTGCGCGCGACGAACAGCTTTGGCCGCAACGCCGCGGCTCGGCCGTCGTCGGCGGCGCTGCGGGCCCGCTGCAGCGTGGGGTCGGCTTGCGACGACCCGCCGGTGGAGCGGAAAGCCTCATCCAGCGCTTTGAGCCGATTGAGGATGTTGTGACCCTCGAAATTGCCCTCGGCGGTCACGTCGTAATAGCCGGCAAAAAATGCTGCGTCGTCGGGGCCGAGGATCTGCTCGATCTCCGCGAGCGACCAGACGTAGAACTTGCCCTCCTCGCCCTCCGAATCGGCGTCGAGGGAGGCCGAGAATGCCCCCTCGCCGGTCACCATCTCGCGTTCGAGCCAACCGACGGTTTCCTGAGCGCGGCGGTGATAGAGCGGGTTACCGGTGCGGGCGAAGCCGAGCGCGAGCAGCTCGAGCAGCTGCGCGTTGTCGTAGAGCATCTTCTCGAAGTGCGGGACCAGCCAGCGCTCGTCGACCGAGTAGCGCGCGAAGCCGCCGCCGAGATGATCGTAGATGCCGCCTTCGCACATGCGGATCAGCGACAGGTCGACGGCGTCGAACGCGGTCGGCGCGAACGAGGCGGTGCCGCGCAGCCCCGCGCGCCACAGGAATTCCAGCATGGCGCATTGCGGGAATTTCGGCGCACCGCGCAACCCGCCATGGGTCGAGTCGATCGCGCCGAGCACGCCGCGCGCGACCTTGTCGAGCTCTGCCACGCCGACCGTGACCCTGCCGGCCGGCCGCGCCGTCTCGCCGAGCCGTGTCATCAGCGCGCTGCGGTTCTGCTCGATCTTGCCGGGCTCCTCCTTGAACAGCCGCGATACCTCGCGCAGCACGTCGACGAAGGCCGGCCGGCCGTAGCGCGAGGTCGGCGGAAAATACGTCCCGCCCCACACCGGCTCGCCGTTCGGCGTCAGGAACATGGTCAGCGGCCAGCCGCCCTGCTCGCCCAGCGAATGCAGCGCGTGCATGTAGATCTGGTCGATGTCGGGGCGTTCCTCGCGGTCGACTTTGATGTTGACGAACAGGTCATTCATCACCCGTGCGGTGGCTTCGTCCTCGAAGCTTTCATGCGCCATCACGTGGCACCAATGGCACGCCGCGTAGCCGACCGAGAGGAGGATCGGCTTGTTGTTGCGCTTCGCCTCGGCCAGCGCGTCCGGTCCCCACGGCCACCAGTCGACCGGGTTCGACTTGTGCTGCAGCAGGTAGGGTGATGTCTCGCGTGCGAGACGGTTTTCGTGGGTGGTGGTGGTTGTCATGGACACGCCTGTCTGGAACTCCGCACATTGTAGGTGCTGCACCGCGCCTGTGGAACCGAGGCTACGCGTTGAGCTGCGTCAGAGGAACGCATGAGCGCACGCCCGGGTCCGGCGCTTTCCACGGAACGGGTCCGGGGGCTCGACGTTAGCCCGCAGCAAAAAACGCCTTGATGGACTGACATGGCCGGCCTCGGTTATCGGATGATCCGATAGCCGGGGCCGGTCACTTTTCAGGGGTCGCATCATGCAGTTCATCAACACGTCCGCAGCGAAGGCCATGAAGCTGCCGTTCAGCCAGGCGGTGCGCGTCGGCGACGTGCTCTACCTATCGGGGCAGCTCGGCAACTTGCCCGGCACGCTCACCCTCGCGTCCGGCGGGCTCGAAGCCGAGACGCGCCAGACCATGGACAACATCGCGGCGACGCTGAAGGAGAACGGCCTGTCGTTCCGCGACGTGTTCAAGGTGACGGTGATGCTCACCGACATGTCGCGCTGGGGCGAGTTCAACAAGATCTACGTCACGTACTTCGAGCCAGACCGGCTCCCTGCCCGCTCCGCCTTCGGCGTCACCGCGTTGGCGCTCGGCGCGCAGGTCGAGCTCGAGTGCTGCGCCTACGTGGGCACGCGATGACGCCGGCCGACAAGGCGTTCGTGCCGCCACGCGGCGCGTTCACGCGTACCGTGCCGATCCGCTTCTCGCATTGCGACCCTGCGGGCATCGTCTACTTCCCGCACTATTTCGACATGTTCAACGGACTGATCGAGGACTGGTACACCGAGCGGCTCGGCGTCGACTTCGCGGCGATGATCTCGAACGACCGGCACGGCTTTCCGTTCGTGCACATCGAAACGGATTTCAAAGTGCCGAGCCGCATGGGCGAGCGGCTCGACCTCACCTTGCTGATCGATCGCGTCGGCCGCTCGTCATTGAGCCTCGTCATTGTCGGCCACCTCGCCGGTGTCGAGCGGCTGCGCGCGCGGCTGATCACCGCGATGGTGTCGCTGGAAACGCATCGCTCGGTCGAGCTGCCGGCGAGCTTGCGGGCGGCATTCGAGGCGTATCGGAACGAGATCGGCGCAGTGCCGCGCTGATCGCCCAATCATCAGAACTTGCGCACGCGGTGTGCGAAGCTGAATCCGCGCGCGATCAGCAGCGCCCACGGGATCATCGCCTCGATCGCATAGCCTCGCAGCGGTTTGAGCTTGCTGTTGCGCTCTTTCCGGTGGCTTTCGACCTCGGTCGCATCGAAATCGGCGAGCTTGCCGGTCGCCGACAGTGCCAAGCCCTCCTTGCCGAGTCGTGCGTCGAACGACAGCGTCTCGATGTCCTGTCTGATCGAGCCTGGGCTGACCTGGGCGTAGGGATTATATTGCGTCCAGCCGAGGTGATCGCCTGCCAACTGAAGCGACAGCGCGTCGTGACGGGCGAAATGCTCTTCGAGCACGCTGCGGCCGAACAGGCTTAACATGAGAGAGCGTCCGATCGCGCCAGCGCGCGCAAAACCGTTGTCGTAGACGACCACGCTCGAGGCGTTCGAGAATCTCAGCCCTTGCGTCGGCTGGTCGTCGAAATGGACAAAAAGAAACTTGCCATCGGTCTTGTCGTACGCACGCAGAGCAGAACAAGCCGCCTCAGGTGTGTAGGCGAAGCGGCCTCTGAAGATCGGCCAGTTCAATGCTTCGTCGATCAGAAGATCGCTCAGCTTGTGCGCATGCGGAACCACGCTCGGCGCGCTCGTCGCTGCGCCCGACGCCGGAGCGGTTGCGAATTTCCAGTAGCGGGTGCTGCACTTGAAGCCCTTGATCGTCAGGATTTCCCACGGGATCGTTGCTTCGACAGAGAAGTCCTTGCCGAGCAGGTTCGGCTCGCTGTCGGTCACGTCCGAAACAAAGCGTCCTGACACCATGAGCTGAAGTCCGGCGGTGTCGAGACGCGCATCGAGCTGGTAGCCATGAATGCGGATGCGTCCGCGGTAAACCGCGGTGTACGACGGGCCTGATGGCTGCCGGTGGATCAAGGCGCCGGCGTCGGCGCCGCCGCGCAGCAGCCGCTGGCCTTCGAAGTCGACCAGCTCATCTATGGTGGCTTGGCTGAGCGAATCGAACACCAAGCCGACAGTGCCGACCGCCGCATCGTAGAAGCCGGTCTCGCGCGGCGTGGCGTCGGTGATCGGCCAGATCATCCATCCTCCGCGGCCGTGCCCATGCGGATAGGCGAGCAGCACGCGCTGGTGCTTCGGGATGCCGAGCGCGCGCATGTCGCTGCTCGATCCGATCGACAGATGTCCGATCACGATCGGATAGCCGGTGAGGCTCTGTAATTCGGCGTCGCTGAATTTCATGGGGCAAGCCGGGCGGGTCGAACCGCCACTATCATCGCGATGACGTACCGTTACGGCTAGAGGCTTTCGGCACCTTGACCCGCGGTGCTCCCGGAGCTTCGTTGCGCGACAATGTCCCCTGCCCCGTCGACCATCTTCGCGCTCTCGTCCGGCCGCCTGCCGGCAGCGATCGCAGTCGTGCGCATCTCCGGCCCGCGCGCCGGCGACGCACTCAAGGCGCTGATCGGCCGCCTGCCCGCGCCGCGCACTGCCGCGCTCGCCCGCGTGCGCGACGCGACCGGCGAGACCATCGACCAGGCGCTGGCGCTGTGGTTTCCCGGGCCGAACAGCGAGACCGGTGAAGACCTGGCCGAGCTGCAATTGCACGGCGGCCGCGCCGTGGTCGCTGCCGTGTTCGGGGTGCTGGCGAAGCGCGATGGGCTGCGGCTCGCCGAGCCCGGCGAGTTCACGCGGCGCGCGTTCGAGCACGGCAAGCTCGACCTGACGCGGGTCGAGGGCCTGGCCGATCTGATCTATGCGGACACCGAGGCGCAGCGCCGCCAGGCAGTGCGCCAACTGCGCGGCCTGCTCGGCGATCGCGCCGAGGCTTGGCGTACGCGGTTGGTCGAGGCGCTGGCGCTGGTCGAAGCGGCGATCGACTTCCCGGACGAAGGCGATGTGCCGAAGGACCTGATCGGGCCCGCGCGGACGAGTGCATATGCACTCAAGTCGGAAATTGATGCGGTGCTTGCCGAAGGCCGGCGCGGCGAGCGGCTGCGCGAGGGCCTGGTCGTCGCCATCGCCGGCCGGGCCAATGCGGGCAAGTCTAGTCTGCTCAATCGCATCGCGCGGCGGGAGGCGGCGATCGTCTCGCCCTTTGCCGGCACCACCCGCGACATCATCGAGGTGCACCTCGACCTCGACGGCACGCCGGTGACGTTGCTCGACACGGCCGGCATCCGCGAGAGCGACGACCCGGTCGAGCAGGAAGGCGTGCGGCGCGCGCGGGAGCGGGCAGGGACCGCTGACCTGGTGTTGTGGGTGGTTGATTCTGCTGGCGACGAATCGTTAACCATGTATGATGGCGTCAGCGAATTTCCCCAAGCTTCGACGTGGCTTATCCGGAACAAGAGCGACCTTGTTGCCGGCAAGAATGATATTGAAAAACCCAGATTTCAGATTATCGATGATCGCCCTACCGCTTCGCCATCCTCCGTCGTTCCGGGGCCGGCCGAAGACCGCAGCCGGGATCCTAGCCAGCCGGAGCGGTCGCTCGATGCCGGGTTCGCGGGCTCGCGCCTGCGCCCCGGAATGACCGGGGAGGGGGCTCGCGTCGCCCGAACGTTTTCGGTCTCGGCGAAAACCGGCGACGGGATCGATGCGCTGCTGCTCACTCTGACGGAGCACGCGCGCGAGCACCTGGGCTCGACCGAGCCGGCGCTGGTCACGCGGGAGCGTCAACGCCAGGCGCTGGAGGACACCGCTACGGCGCTTGGGCGTGCGCTGGCCGACGACCGGCCGGACCGCGAGGACGTGCTGGCCGAGGAGCTGCGGCTCGCTGCGCGATCGCTCAGCCGCCTGACCGGCCGCGTCGACGTCGAAGACATTCTCGACGTGATTTTCCGGGATTTCTGCATCGGCAAATGATCGTGACGTGAGCCGCCGGGCGAGGGCAGGGCGGTCATCCCGCCTTGGCGTGTTTCACGTGAAACATGCGGCGCGATAACGCCCCCGCCCTTAACCGCGCATTCACCACCTTGCGCCAACGTTTTTCACACATCCCCTTAGTTATTTTGGCCCGGTCCCATGCGATTGCCGTTCTCAAAGCGTGCGGAAGTGCCGGACGCCATTTTGCCTGCAACCGACGCCGCCGAGTCGGCGCCGGTCCAATCTGCCGACCAAGCCGCGGCACTGGGCGCTATCCGCGAGACCATCGACCTGCTCGAGGCCGATCTCGGCCTGATGATCCGCGACGTACAGCGCGCCTGCGATGCAGTCTGTCGCGAGACCGATGCGGCCGGCGCGTCGATCGGCCGAATCACAGCGAGCACCGAATCGCTCGTCGCTCAGGCCGGCAGTGCCGAGCGCGACGCCTCGCAGCTCGCCGGCGCCATCCAAGGTCTGGCCCAGGCTTCGGAGGACATCGGCGGCCAAGTGCGCCAGGCCGGCTCGCTGACCGACAATGCGGGCGAGGCAGCGACTGCTGCGAGCCGCAGCGTCGACGGCTTGAAAGCGTCGTCGTCGGAGATCGGCAATGTCGTCAGCCTGATCTCGACCATCGCCCGGCAGACCAATCTGCTCGCCCTCAATGCGACCATCGAGGCGGCCCGCGCTGGAGCCGCCGGTCGTGGCTTTGCCGTGGTGGCGTCCGAGGTGAAATCGCTCTCCGTGGAGACGCAGAAGGCGACCGAGGAGATCAGCCGCAAGATCGAGGCGCTACAGGACGACGCGGCGAACTCGATCGCAGCGGTCGAGCGGATCGCCGAGACCATCGAGGTTATCCGGCCGCTGTTCGCCAAGGTCGCCGCGGCCGTGGAGGAGCAGATCGCCACCACGACCGAGCTGTCGCGCAGCGCGACGGACACCTCGAAATTCGTCGGCGCGGTTTCCGCCGGGGCCTCCGAGATCGGCACGTCCGCGACCGGTGCCGCGACCCACGGCGCCTCGGTCGACCGGCACGGCAAGCACGTCGCTGCGCTGACGGAAAAGCTCAAGACCCGGTTCACGATCTTCCTGCGCGAAAGCCAGGTCGGCGATCGCCGCCGGCACGACCGCTTGCCGTGCCAGATCGGCGTGTTGCTCCAGGGATCCGCTGGTGCCATTCGGGGGCAGACCGCCGACCTGTCCGAGGGCGGCATGCTGGCGCGGGCGACCGGCGCCGAGGCGGCGCCGATCGGCAGCGTGATGTCGGCGCAGCTCGATGGGGTAGGGGCCTGCCGCGTCCGCCTGGTCAATCGGTCGCCGCTCGGACTGCATCTCGAATTTGCGGAGATGGGCTCGGAGGTGCGAGCCCATCTCGAGCGCAAGCTAGTCGCCATTCGCGAGGAGAATCGCGCGTTCACCAGCCGCGCCATCGATGCGGCCAATGCCATCGCCCGGGCTCTGGAACACGCGGTCAACCAGGGGCGGGTGAGCCGCGCCGAACTGTTCGACAACGACTATGTCCCGATCGAGGGAACTGAGCCGGTCCAGCTTCGCACCCGGTTTCTCACGGCGATGGAGCAGGTGCTGCCGGCGATCCAGGAGCCCTTGCTGGCAAGCGACAGCCGCATGGTGTTCTGCGCAGCGGTCGATCGGAACGGCTACCTGCCGGTCCACAATCGGAAATATTCGCAGCCGCAGCGGTCGGGTGATGTCGCCTGGAATACGGCCAACTGCCGCAACCGTCGCATCTTCGACGATCGCGCCGGCCTCGCCGCTGCGCGCAATGTGCGGCCCTATCTGATCCAGAATTATCTGCGCGACATGGGCAACGGCGTCACCGTGATGATGCGCGAGATCGATGCGCCGATCCGCGTATTCGGGAAACACTGGGGCGGCTTCCGCACGGCGTACAAATTCTGAGCGCGCGATTTTTCGACGCGGTCACCCGAAAATGTTTCACGTGAAACACTCGCACTGACTCATGTCCCGCCTGTGGGCCGAAGCCATTGCGTACGCAAAGAGTGGGTCCCGGCTCTTCGCTCGCTGCGCTCGCTTCGGCCGGGACACGATGCATTGACTCGCCTCACGTGTTTCACGTGAAACATTTTCGATCGCCTCACTGATCATTGCTCGACGCAGACTCATCGACTAGAACGCGCGCCATCATGAGCGCGCGCTACGACGTCATCGTTATTGGTGGCGGCCACGCCGGCTGCGAAGCCGCAGCGGCCGCGGCCCGCATGGGCGCGCGGACCGCACTGGTGACGCACCGCTTCGCGACCATCGGCGCGATGTCCTGCAATCCGGCGATCGGCGGGTTGGGGAAGGGGCATCTCGTCCGCGAGATCGATGCGCTCGACGGCCTCATGGGTCGCGTCGCCGACGCAGGCGGCATTCAGTTTCGCGTCCTCAACCGCCGCAAGGGACCGGCGGTGCGCGGCCCGCGCGCCCAGGCCGATCGCAAGCTTTACGCAGCAGCGATGCAGCGCGCGATCCGCGCGACGGAAAATCTCGACGTGATCGAAGCGGAGGTGGACGACCTTTCCATCTCCGAAGGCCGCATCACCGGCGTGATCCTCAAAGACGGCCGCAGCTTCTCCGCCGGCGCGGTGGTGCTCACCACCGGCACGTTCCTGCGCGGGCTGATCCATTGCGGCGAGCGCCAGACGCCGGCGGGCCGGGTCGGCGAGGCACCGTCGCTCGGGCTCTCTGCTACGCTCGAACGGGCCGGCTTTTTGCTCGGGCGCCTCAAGACCGGAACGCCGCCGCGGCTCGACGGCCGCAGCATCGACTGGGCGTCGCTCGAGATGCAGCCGGGCGACGATCCGCCCGAGCCGTTCTCGGCGCTGACCGAGCGCATCGCCACGCCACAGATCCAGTGCGCCATCACCCGCACGACCGAGGCGACCCATGCGGTGATCCGCGGCAACGTGCATCGCTCGCCGATGTATTCGGGACAGATCCAGAGCCGGGGCCCGCGCTACTGTCCGTCGATCGAGGACAAGATCGTCCGTTTCGGCGAGCGCGACGGCCACCAGATTTTCCTCGAGCCGGAAGGCCTCGACGATCCGACCGTCTATCCGAATGGCATCTCGACATCGCTGCCGGAGGACGTTCAGCGCGCGCTGGTCGCGACCATTCCGGGCCTCGAGAAGGCGATCATCACGCGGCCGGGCTACGCCATCGAGTACGACCACGTCGATCCGCGCGAGCTGAAGCCGACGCTCGAGACACGGCGGGTGACCGGCCTGTTCCTCGCCGGCCAGATCAACGGCACGACCGGCTACGAGGAGGCTGGCGCACAGGGCCTGGTCGCGGGGCTCAACGCGGCGGCGCGGGCAGGCGAGGGGAGTGAGATCCTGTTCGATCGCGCCGAAGGCTATCTCGGGGTGATGATCGACGACTTGGTCACGCGCGGCGTGACTGAGCCCTATCGCATGTTCACGTCGCGCGCCGAGTATCGGCTCACGCTGCGCGCCGACAATGCGGATCAGCGCCTCACCGACAAAGGCATCGCGCTCGGCTGCGTCGGCAGTGAGCGTGCGCGGCGTCATCGCGCCAAGATGGATGCACTCGATGCCGCACGGGATTTTGCGCGCTCGGTGTCGTTGACGCCGACCGAAGCGGGACGCCACGGCCTCGCGCTCAATCGCGATGGTCAGCGCCGCACCGCGTTTGAGCTGCTCTCCTATCCGAGCATCACGCTGGCCGATGTCGCGCGCATCTGGCCGCAGCTCGGCGAGCTCACACCGGCGATCGCCGAGCAGCTCGAGATCGATGCGAAGTACGCCGTCTATCTCGATCGCCAGGCGGCCGACGTCGCGGCGTATCGTCGGGACGAGAGTCTCGCGCTCGCGGAGGATCTCGACTACGCGGCGCTGCAAGGACTCTCCAACGAGGTGCGGCAGAAATTGCAAGCCGCAAAGCCGCGCACGATCGGACAAGCCGGCCGCATCGATGGCGTGACGCCGGCCGCGCTGACTCTCCTGGCGGCGCATGTGCGGCGGAGCGGACGGCGGAAGTCTGCGGAGCGTTAAGCTGGCATTTCCAAAATCTCTGACCTCATCCCTGAGAGGCCCGAGCCATAGCAGGCGCAGCCTGCGTACACTTGGCTGCGATGCGAGGGCGTCTCGAAGGATGGCCGCGTGGTATGTCGTTGCCCGCGGCCGTCCTTCGAGACGGCGCTTCGCGGCTCCTCAGGAGAGGCGTGAGAGGCCTCAAGCACCGCAATGACTCGCCCTGCCCGCCCGCCTCGCTTCGATCCCTCGAGCCTCACCGGCGCGCTCGCCGCCGATCGCGAACGCGCGCTCGCGCTCATGGATGTTTCACGTGAAACACTCGCGCGGCTCGATCGCTTCGTCGCGCTGCTGCTCGACGCCCAGACGCGGCACAATCTGATCGCGCCATCGACCCTGTCGCAGATCTGGACCCGCCACATCGCCGACTCGGCGCAGCTTCTCGGCCTCGCCCCGAACGCTAAGATCTGGGCCGACCTCGGCTCCGGCGCGGGCTTCCCTGGCGTGGTGATCGCCTGCGCGCTGGCGGACACGCCGGGCGCGACCGTCCACCTGGTCGAGAGCATCGGCAAGAAGGCGGCGTTCTTGACCGAGACGGTCCGCGCGCTCGCTCTGCCCGCAAAAGTCCACTGCCTGCGAATCGAAAAATTTGTCACTATGCCAATCGGCTCTCTCGACGTTGTCACAGCGCGCGCGCTCGCGCCTCTCGACAAGCTGCTCGTCCTGGCCGAACCTCTGTTGAGCCAGGGAACGCAAGCGCTGCTGCTGAAAGGTCAAGATGTAGAGGTCGAATTGACCGCGGCCTCTAAATGTTGGAATATTGAGGCCACCCTGGTGCCCTCCAAAACCAGTCCCGAAGGCCGCATCGTCGTCGTTACCGGCCTGCAAAGACTTGATAAGAAAAGATAATCCGCCGCCCGCGCACAATTGCCAAGGACCCGTGCCATGTCAGATCCGACCTCCTCTGATCCGACCGCTACTGCGAGCGCGACCATCGTTCCGTTCCCCGAGACGGCCCAGCCATCCACACCGGCCACGGCGCCGCAGCTCGGCAAGCCGCCGCGCGTTCTCGCCATCGCCAACCAGAAGGGCGGCGTCGGCAAGACCACGACCGCGATCAACCTCGGCACCGCGCTCGCCGCGATCGGCGAGCACGTGCTGATCATCGATCTCGATCCGCAGGGCAACGCGTCGACCGGTCTCGGCATCGACCGCCGCAACCGGCAGCACTCGACCTACGACGTGATGACCGGCGAAGCGCGGCTGCGTGACTCGATCCTCTCGACGGCGGTGCCGCGGCTCGACATCGCGTCGTCGACCATGGACCTGTCCGGCCTCGAGCTCGAGATCGGCCAGGAGCGCGACCGCGCGTTCCGACTGCGCAACGCGCTCGTGCATCTCAACGGCGTCGCCGACAAGCATGACTACGGCTACGTGCTGGTCGACTGTCCGCCATCGCTCAACCTGCTCACCGTCAACGCGATGGCGGCAGCGAACGCGATCCTGGTGCCGCTGCAATGCGAGTTCTTCGCGCTGGAAGGATTGTCGCAACTGTTGAAGACCGTCGAGCAGGTGAAGTCGACGCTCAATCCCGACCTCACCATCCACGGCATCGTGCTGACCATGTACGACGCGCGCAACAATCTCTCCGGCCAGGTGGTCGCCGACGTGCGCGAGTTCATGGGGCCGAAGGTCTACGACACCATCATCCCGCGCAACGTGCGCGTCTCCGAGGCGCCGTCCTACGGCAAGCCGGTGCTGGTCTACGATCTCAAATGCTCGGGCAGCGAGGCGTATCTGCGTCTCGCCACCGAGATCATTCAGCGCGAGAAGGCGCTGATGGCGGCGAGCTGAGTGCGTATGCACTCGGATGCGCTGATGCACATGCACTGCTTCGTGTCCCGGCTCTCGCTTCGCTCGGCCGGGGACAAGAGGTAGTCGCGTGAGTGAAGGGGTCGCTGGAGAATGAGCATGGCGGAAGAGGCCCGATCACGATTGGGACGAGGGCTCGCGGCGCTGATCGGCGACATGGGCTCGGAGACGCAGGTGATCGACCGCGGCCGCGGTCAGCGCCGCGTCCCGATCGAATTTCTCAAGCCCAATCCGAAGAACCCGCGCCGGCTGTTCTCCGAGGCCGAGCTCGATGAGCTCGCTGCCTCGATCAAGGAGCGCGGCATCATCCAGCCGATCGTGGTGCGGCCGGCGAAGGGACAGGCCAACTCGTTCGAGATCATCGCCGGCGAGCGGCGCTGGCGCGCGGCGCAGCGCGCCGGCGTGCACGACGTGCCGGTCGTCACGCTCGAAGCGACCGATGAGGAGTCGCTCGAGCTCGCCATCATCGAGAACGTGCAGCGTTCCGATCTCAATCCGCTCGAAGAGGCGGGCGGTTATCAGACGCTGATGGAGCAGTTCAAGCACAGCCAGGACGACGTCGCGAAGATCGTCGGCAAGAGCCGCCCCCACGTCGCCAACACGCTGCGGCTTCTGAAGCTGTCCGAGCCGGTCAAGGCCTACATCAACGCCGGCAAGCTCTCCGCCGGTCACGCGCGCATGCTGGTCGGCCAGCCGAACGCCGACGAGCTGGCGAAGCAGATCGTCGAGCAGGGCCTGAACGTGCGCCAGGTCGAGGACCTTGCGCGCACCGAAGGCCAAAAGCCGACCCAGAAAAAGAAGACCGCCAAGGGTCACGCCGGCGGCCGCAAGGATCCGAACACGGCCGAGCTGGAGCGCCGCGTCTCCGACGCGCTCGGCCTCACGGTGAAGATCGATCACCGTGGCGAGGCCGGCGTCATTCACATCAAGTATCGCGACCTCGACCAGCTCGATGCGGTGGTGCGCAAGCTGGAGGGGAAGTGAGCATATGCACGCCGCGTGCGCATGCGCGCGCTGTGACTGTGCCGCGTGTTTGGTGATTGGCCACTACCAGCAAGAACGTGAGTGCTTGGGCGGGGCAATGTCAGCCACGCCAAGAATACGCTTGTTGTCGCGCCGCGCCTTGGCGACGTTCTTCGCAAACACGTAGTGCAGGCCCTCTTCGAAGTGCGGGCTGCTTGCGTCCAAGGTGTAAACGGTCTTCCGCTCGCCGGTCGCCCTGGTGACCCGTTTTCTGCTGACGCTTGGTGGCGTCTTCCTTGGTCGGCGCGTCTTCAAGCGTGTGAAAAAGACCTTGGCCACGGGATCGCTCCAGACTCAGTTTAGGTTCAGCCAGCACCCGGATTCTACCGCTCGGCGCCACCTGACGTAACCTTCGCACAAAGTCTAGGTGCTCGCGGCCATCCTTCGAGACGCCCGCCTTCGCCCTTCGGGCTTCGGCGGGCTCCTCAGGATGAGGTCAGAGGATGTTGCAGCTCAGGCCTCTCGGAGCCCTCATGGTGAGGAGCGTCGGGGGCGAAGACGTGCCACGATGATTGCCTGCGAAACGACGCGTCTAGAACCATGAGGGCGTCACTCCACCAGATCCCAGTACGGCCGGCCGCCGAACCGCTCCACGAGGAAATCGATGAACACGCGCACCTTCACCGAGAGGTGCCGCGTCGGCGGATAGATTGCGTGCAGGTATCCGCTCGGCAGAGTGTAGTCGGTGAGGATGCTGCGCAGCCGCCCCTCCTGCAGGTCGGCGCCGACGATGAAGGTCGGCAGGAGCGCGATGCCACCGCCCTGCACCGCGACGTCGCGCAGCACCTCGCCGTTGGTCGCGCACAGCTTTGAGCGGACCGGCACCCAGTGATCGCCGTCGGCGCCGGTCAGCTTCCATTGATTGCCGGTCGACTGGAATCCGTAGGTCAGGCAGTCGTGGTGGCGAAGGTCGTTCGGATGCGCCGGCGTGCCGCGGCGCTCGAGATAGGACGGCGCCGCGCACACGACCACGCGCGCAGGCACGATCCTGCGCGCGATCAGGCTCGATGACGGCAGGTCGGCGATGCGCAGCGTGACGTCGTAGCCCTCGGCCACCGGATCGACGAACTCGTCGCTCAGCGCGAGCTGGATGCGCAGCTCTGGATAGCGCTGCATGAAATCGGCGATCGCGCGGCCGAGATGCAAGGTGCCGAACGACATCGGCGCGTTGACCCGCAGGAGCCCGCGCGGCTCGGCCTGCGCCTGGCTGACCGTGAGGTCCGCTTCGTCGAGGTCGGCCATGATGGCGACCGCGCGCTCGTAATAGGCCTGGCCGTTCTCGGTCGGCGAGGTCTTGCGCGTCGTCCGGTTGAGCAGCTGGACGCCGAGATGCTCCTCGAGCTCGAGCACATGCTTGCTGACCGCCGAGCGCGACAGGCCGAGCTCGCGCGCCGCCTGCGAGAAGCTCGACAGCTCGACCACCTTGGCAAAGGCGCGGATGCTGGCCAATTTGTCCATTGTCGCCAATCCGTGGACAATCTGGTTACAGGATAGCTGATTGTCAATCAAACGGGTCAGGCCAATATTCGCGCCAACGCCAATCCGGCGATCCATCCAATCCCCTTACGGAGACCCGTCATGATCCAGGTCAGACCTGCCAACGAACGCGGCGTTGCCAACTTCGGCTGGCTCGACAGCCGCCACACCTTCTCGTTCGGTGACTACTACGACCCGAACAACATGGGCTTCGGCCCGCTGCGCGTGATCAACGAGGACCGCGTGCGCGGCGGTGCTGGCTTCGACACGCACGGCCATCGCGACATGGAGATCATCTCCTATGTCCTCGACGGCGCGCTCGAGCACAAGGACTCGATCGGCACCGGCTCGGTGATCCGGCCCGGCGACGTGCAGCGCATGTCCGCGGGCACCGGCATCCGCCATAGCGAGTTCAATCACTCGAAGCAGGACCCGGTGCATTTCCTGCAGATCTGGCTGCTGCCCGAGCGCACCGGCATCACGCCGGGCTATGAGCAGAAGACCTTCGCCGCGTCCGACAAGCGCGGCCAGCTGCGGCTCGTCGCCTCGCCTGACGGGCGCGACGGCTCGGTCACCGTGCATCAGGCCGCGGAACTCTATGCGTCGCTGCTCGATGACGGGGACGGCGTCACGCACACGCTGCGTCCGGCGCGTCGTGCCTGGGTGCAGGTCGCGCGCGGCGAGGTCGAGGTGAACGGCGAGACGCTCAGCGTCGGCGACGGTGCCGCGATCAGCGACGAGCGCGAAGTGTCGATCATCGCGCGCGCGGCCAACAGCGAGATCCTGCTGTTCGACCTGCCCTGATCGACGCTCGGAAACTCGCAAAATACAAGGAGAAGTCCCATGGCCAAGGTATTGGTGCTCTACTACTCGTCCTACGGTCACATCGAGCAGATGGCGAACGCGGTCGCCGAAGGCGTGCGCCAGGCCGGCGCCGAGGTGACGGTGAAGCGCGTGCCCGAGCTGGTGCCGGAGGAGATCGCCAGGAAGTCAGGCTTCAAGCTCGACCAGAAGGCGCCGGTCGCGACCATCGAGGAGCTGCCGAGCTACGACGCGATCATCTTTGGCACCGGCACGCGATTCGGCAACATGACCGCGCAGATGAAGAACTTCCTCGACCAGGCCGGCCCGCTGTGGATGCGTGGTGCGCTGGTCGGTAAGGTCGGCTCGGTGTTCACATCGTCGGCGACCCAGCATGGCGGCCAGGAGTCGACCATCCTGACCTTCCATCCGGTGCTGCTGCATCTCGGCATGGTCATCGTTGGCCTGCCCTATGCGTTCCAGGGCCAGATGGGCGTGTCCGAGGTGATGGGGAATTCGCCCTACGGCGCGTCGACGATTGCCAACGGCGACGGCAGCCGCCAGCCGTCGCAGGTCGAGCTCGACGGCGCGCGCTTCCAGGGCCGCCACGTGGCGGACATCGCGGCGAAGCTGGCGGGGTAGGGCACAGCCTCGTGTCCCGGCCGAAGCGAGCGCAAGCGAGTGTAGAGCCGGGACCCACTTCTATGCGGCCCCTGGGTCCCGGGTCTCGCCATAGCCCGTCGAAGACGGGCGTAACCGCCCCTTATGTCTCGCCCGGGACACGAGGCATTGCTACTTCCCCCTGCCAAGTACCGGTTCCTCTGCCCCGATAAAGCCTTGCCGTCTTACGCAGTTCGACACGGTTTTGCCTTGGAGGGCTGGCTGAAATCCCGCCATGAGTATCCCTCGGGGTGGAGGGCGCAGGCCGCGTTCGGTCGGCGCCGCGTTGGCACTGGTGCTGGCGTTGCTGCTCGTGCCGAGCGCGGCCTTCGCGCAATCCGCATCATCGATCATCGTCGAGGGCAACCGCCGTGTCGAAGCCGACACGGTGCGCTCCTATTTCAAGGTAAGTCCGGACGGCAAGCTTGACGCGGCGGCGACCGACCGCGCGATCAAGGCGCTCTATGCGAGCGGCCTGTTCCAGGACGTGAAGCTCAGCCACCGCGGCGACAAGCTGGTCGTCAGCGTCGCCGAGGCGCCGCTGATCGACAAGATCCGCTTCGAGGGCAACAAGCTCCTCAAGGACCAGCAGCTCACCGCCGAGATCCAGTCCAAGCCGCGCGCACCGCTGTCGCGCGCCGCGGTGCAGGCCGACGTCGCGCGCATCACCGAGATCTATCAGCGCAGCGGCCGCTTCAATGCCAAGATCGAGCCGAAGATCATCGAGCGGCCGAGCGAGCGTGTCGATCTCATCTTCGAGATTCAGGAGAAAGAGAAGACCACGGTCAGGGCCATCGTGTTCGTCGGCAACAGGACCTTCGGCGACAACCGGCTGCGCCAGGAGATCAAGACCGACAAGACCGGGTTGCTGAGCTTCCTCAAAGGCAACGACGTCTACGATCCGGACCGCATCGAGGCGGACCGCGACCTGCTGCAGCGCTTCTATCAGAAGAACGGCTTCGCCGACGCGCGCATCGTCTCAGGCACCGCGCAGTACGATCCGGCGCAGAAGGGCTTCGTCGTCACCTTCACCATCGACGAGGGCCCGCGCTACCGGCTCGGCAAGGTCGAGGTGCGCTCGCAGATCGCCGCCGTCGACGCTGCGCCGTTCGCGCGCATGCCGCGCGTCAAGGCGGGCGACTATTACAACGCCGAGGCGGTCGAGAAGAGCGTCGAGGAGATGACCATCGCCGTCGCCAAGCGCGGCTATCCATTCGCCGCGGTGCGCCCGCGCGCCGAGCGAAAGTCCGACGCCCGGGTGATCGATCTGGTGTTCTCGCTCGACGACGCGACACGTACCTACGTGGAGCGCATCCAGATCCGCGGCAACAGCCGCACGCGCGATTACGTGATCCGCCGCGAGTTCGATCTCGCCGAAGGCGACGCCTACAACAAGGCGCTGATCGCGCGCGCCGAGCGGCGGCTCAAGAATCTCGGCTACTTCAAGACCGTAAAGATCGGCACTGAGCCCGGCTCGGCGCCCGACCGCGTCGTGCTCAACGTCGACGTCGAGGAGCAGCAGACCGGCAACTTCACCGTCGCGGGCGGCTACTCGACCGCCGACGGCTTCGTCGCCGAGGTCGGCGTCAGCGAGTCAAACCTGTTCGGCCGCGGCCTGTTCGGCAAGACCTCGGTCGCCTATGGCCAGCACACGCGCGCGATTACCGCGAACCTCACCGACCCGTTCTTCTTCGGCAATCACGGCTCGCTCGGCGCCGATATCTTCGCCAAGCAGACCACGACCAGCTCGTACCAGTCGTTCGGCAGCGAGGTGTATGGCGGCGCTCTGCGGTTCGGCGCGCCGTTGACGGAGAACCTCGGCTCGGAGCTGCGCTACTCGCTCTACAATCAGCGCATCACGCTCGACCCGGCTTTGACCGATTGCTCGCCGTCGAACCCGCCACCCGGCTGCTACGCCAATCAGGAGGCGTCGCTGCCGACCAAACAGGCCGCCGCCGCGGGACCGGCCTGGGTGTCGACGGTCGGCTACGGCATCACCTACAACACGCTCGACAACATCAGGCATCCGACCCAGGGCCTGCGCGCCGACTTCCGCCAGGACCTCGCCGGCGTCGGCGGCGACGTGAATTTCTGGAAGACCACCGAGGACGTCCGTTACTACCATCCGATCGTCGGCGACGTGGTCGGCATGCTGCGCGGCCAGAGCGGCTACGTCACGCCGTGGGGCGGCCAGCAGCTGCGCATGCAGGACAGCTTCTTCGGCGGGCCGCAGCTGGTGCGCGGCTTTGCGCCGAACGGGTTTGGCCCGCGCGACCTCACCGCCGGCACCACCATGGATAACGTCGGCGGCAGCCGCTACTGGGCGACCACCGCCGAGATGCAGGCGCCGATCGGCTTCCTGCCGCCGGACTTCCGGCTCAAGTGGGCGGTGTTCGCCGATGCCGGCAGCGTGTGGGGGTTCAGGAGCGGCGGCACGCCGGCGCTGTCGTCGTCGCTCGCCACCGGCACCAGCAACGTCGCGAGCAAGAGCGTGGTGCGCTCGTCGGTCGGCGCGGGCCTGGTATGGGATTCGCCGGCGGGACCGCTGCGCATCGATTACGCTTACCCGACCAGCAAGGCGAGCTACGACGTGACGCAGCGCTTCCGGTTCAGCGCCGGGCCGTACTAAACGCACGGCCTCGTGTCCCGGGCGAGTGGAGCGAAGCGAAACGAGACACCAATCTCGGGTTTACCCGAGATTGGTATTTAAGCTAGCGCAAGTCGGCCAAGGCCGACTTGCGTGGACATTGGTTTTGCTTCGTAGCTCCTGGGTCCCGGGTCTCGCTTTCGCTCGCCCGGGACACGAGGCCGTGCCAAGTCAGCCCGCCGCGCGGTCGATGCTTGTCATCTCACCGATCGGCAGCGTGAAGCGAAACATCGTGCCGCCGTTGATGTTGTCCTCCGCGGTAAGCGTGCCGCCGTGCGACTCGATGATGACGCGGCAGATCGACAGGCCGACGCCCATGCCGGTCGCCTTGGTGGTGACGAACGGCTCGAACAGTTTCGCGCGCACACTCGCCGGCAGGCCGGGGCCGGTATCGGCCACGCGAACCTCGATCATGTTGTTCGGCGCCAGCCTGGTGGTGATGATCAACTCGCGCCGCAGGCTGTTGGCCATCGCCTCGACGGCGTTGCGGATCAGATTGAACAGCACCTGCTCGATCTGAACCCGGTCGATCTGAACGATCGAGCCGCGCGCGTCGAAATCCATTGCGGTCGCGACGCCGGAACTTTTCGAGCCGACCATCGCCAGCCGCATGGCCTGGGCGATGGTTTTCGGCAGCTCTTCCGGCTTCTTGTCGGTCTCGCGCTTGGAGAGAAACTCGCGCAGATGCCGGATGATCTCGGTCGCGCGCGTGGTCTGCTCGAGCGCTTTCTGCACGGTCGGCTCGACCATGTCCGAGTTGGTCTTGGCGAGCCGCCCGAGCACGCTCAGATAGGTCGCTACCGCGGTGAGCGGCTGGTTGACCTCGTGGCTGAGCGCCGACACCATCTGGCCGAGCTCGCTCACGCGGGCGAGATGCGCAAGGATCGCCTGCATCTCGTTGAAGCGGCGCTCACGCTCGCGCCGTTCGGTCGCGATCGAGCGCGAGAGCTGCGCATAGAGCGCCGTCGTCTCCAGCAGCAGCACCAGCAGGATGAAGCTTGACGCCAGGAACCCGTAGATGCGGCCGAAATAGAATCCGACGTCGAAGCGGCCGGCATTGAGCACGGCGGACAGCGCGATGTCGAACAGCCACGTGCACATCACCACCATGAGCCAGATGTCGAGCACCGTGTGCGGTGTCCGCAACCACAGCACGATCAGCGCGGCGAGGCTCACCGTCCATACCGACGTGACGACGACGATCAGCGCCGGCGTGTAGCCGTTCCCCTGCATGACCGGGGGCAGCAGCGCGTGCCCGGCGGTGGCAAGCAACGTGAAGCCGCCAACCGCCGCGACCGTGATCAGCGCGCCGATCGCGATGGCTGTCGGTGCGCCCATCCGCATGCGGCCGTTGCCGTTGTCTTTCACGACGGCATAGGCGATCAGGCCGATCGGGAACCCGGCGTGCCAGAACATGTAGATCCACGCCGTGCTCTGTGAGCCCGCGCCGAGCAATCCGTCGGGCGCGAACAGGCCCGGAAACGTCAGCGCGTGGGGAATCGTCATGAGCGCCGCAAACAGGTAGCTGCAGGCCAGGACCAGCAGCGACCGGGAGCGCAGCAGCGCGAATTGCCCGAACAGCAGGATCGCGGTGATCAGGTCGTTGAAGAACAACGCCGCTTGATAGGCGGGGATGAATGCCTCGACGCGGGCGAGCGGAACTTTCGCGTATGGAGCTGTCGCGAGGAACGCGACGCACAACACGAAGATGACCGCGAACGCCAGCCGATGCTTCGCCTTGTCGGCCGGCAACGTCGAAAGCAGGACGTGCTGTTGGTCTTGATCCAGCCCAGCGGCCACTGGGGGTCTCCGTAGGTGCCGTAGAGGTGCCGCGCCCCTTCTCCGATTCGCCTAGCCTGCCCAAAAAAACTCGACTCGGCCAGTCCTGCGCCGGGAACCAGCCTTGCTGCCTTCGTCGTAGACTGAAAAGATCGTACAACGATCAAACACCAACAGGGAGGAAACATGCGGATCTCGCGGCGCGTCGCTCTGGCGGCGCTTGGTTCCATGCCTGCGCTGCTGCCGTGGTCCGCGCGCGCGGCATTCCCCGATCGTCCGATCCGCATCATCGTGCCTTTCGCCCCGGGCGGTAACGTCGACATCGTGACGCGGGTCGTCGGTGAAAAGCTGCTGACCGAGCTCGGCCAGCCCATCGTAGTGGAAAATCGTACCGGCGCCGGCGGCAGCATCGGCGCCGAGCAGGTCGCGCGCGCGACGCCCGACGGCTACACGTTGCTCATGGGCTCGAGCGGACCGCTCACGGTCAATCCGTTCGTCCAGGCGAAGATGGGCTACGACCCGCTCAAGGACTTCGTGCCGATCGGCCTGACCAGCCTGGTACCGCACGCGATCATGGTGCACGAGTCGGTTCCCGCGAAGTCGCTCCAGGAGCTGATCGCACTGTCCAAGACGCAGCAGGTCACGACCGGCACTGCCGGCGCCGGCTCCGCGACCCATCTCACGCTCGAGCGCTTCAACATGCAGTCCGGCGCCAGGCTGGTGCACGTGCCCTATCGCGGCGGCGGCGCGCTGATCCCCGACCTGCTCGCCGGCAACATCTCGTCGGCGATGACCGAGTTCTCGAGTGCGCTGCCGCAGCATCGCGGCGGCAAGGCGCGCTTCCTCGCGATCGCGGCCACGCAACGCTCGGCGCTGGCTTCCGACGTGCCGACCATGAGCGAGAGCGGCGTGACGGATTTCACCGCGGCGAGCTATGTCGGGCTGCTCGCGCCGACCGGTACGCCAGCGGAGATCGTCGAGCGCCTGCAGAAGGCGCTCGCCGCAGCGCTGACGCAACCAGCGACGCAGGACAAGCTGCGCGAGCTGGGGTCGGAGGTCGCCGCGCCGGCGCAGATGACCTCGGCCGGCTTCGCCGCCTACATCGCGCAGGAATACGAGCGCTCGCGCGAGGCCGCGCAGCTCGCCGGTCTCAAGAAGGAATAATGCGCATGCCGAGAGTGGTCCGACGCGTCGTTACGGGGCACGACGAGAACGGCAAGGCGGCGGTGATCTCCGACGGTCCGGCGCCGTTCGTGCACGTCAACGCCGTCAATCCGGAATGGTACTCGACCGACATCTGGCGCACCCACGAGACGCCGGCGCCGATCGTCTCGCGCGCCGACGAGCCGACGCTCGGGCCGCGCCGGCAGATGCCGACCAAACGCGGCACCGTGCTGCGCATCAACAATTTCCCGCCGGAGACCGAGAGCGTGCGGCAGATGGATGCGGAGGCCTCGCGCCAGGCGTTCGCCGCGCTGGGCAACGAGCAGGCCGCGACATTCGGCAAGGGCGGGCGGCATCCGCTGATGCATCGCACCGAGACGATCGACTACGCGATCGTGCTGTCCGGCGAGATCACCATGGTGATGGACGAGCAGGACGTGCATCTCAAGGCCGGCGACGTGCTGGTCCAGTGCGGCACCAATCACGCCTGGAGCAATCGATCGAAGGAGCCGTGCGTAGTGGCCTTCGTGCTGATCGACGGCGCGTATGACGAGGAGTTGAAGGAGAAGTTTGGGGAGCGCAGCCATCCTTCGAGACGCGGTCCTTCGGACCGCGTCTCAGAATGAGGTCGGAGTGTGTTGCAGCTCAGCCTCTCGGAGGCCTCATGGTGAGGAGCGCGCCGGACGGATCTTGCCTGCGGGACTCGATTGCAAGGCGCGCGTCTCGAACCATGGGCCGGGCGTCACTCAGTCGTGACGCCCGCCGTCTTCGCGATCGCGCTCCACTTCTTCGTTTCTGCCGCGATGAACGCGGCGAACTCCTGCGGCGAGCCGGGCCGGCTCTCGGCGCCGACCTTGGCCAGCGTCTCCCTGATCTCCGGCGATGACAGGCCCGCGTTGATCGCCGCATTGAGCTTGTCGACGATCGGTGCCGGCGTGCTGGCCGGGGCGACGATGCCGGTCCAGAACGTGGTGACATAGTCGGCGATGCCGCTCTCGCCCATGGTCGGCACGTCGGGCAATTGCGGATGCCGCGCGCCGCTGGTGACGGCGAGCGCCCTCACTTTGCCGTCGCGGATGAGCGGCAGCAGGATCGACACGTCGGGAAACGCCATCTGCACCTGCTCGCTCAGCACCGCGGTGACCATCTCGGCGCCGCTCTTGTAAGGGATGTGCACGAGGTCGATGCCGGCGCGGGCGCGGAGAAGCTCGGCCGCGAGATGCGTCTGGTTGCCGGGGCCCGCCGATGCATAGGAGAGCTTGCCCGGATTTGCCTTGGCATAGGCGACCAGCTCGCGCACCGAGCCGGCCGGGAAGCTCGGCGGGACGATCAGGATCGTGCTCGAGTCGGAGACCTTGGCGACCGGTGCGAAGCTGGTGAGCGGATCGTAGCCCGGATTCTTCGTCAGCGCCGGCACCACGCCGAGCGTCGCGCTGGTGCCGATCAGCAGCGTGTAGCCGTCGGGATCGGCATTGGCGGCGGACTTGGTGCCGATCGCGCCGCCGGCGCCGGGCCGGTTCTCGATCACCACGCTCTGGCCGAGCTTCTGCTGCACGATCTGCGAGACGATGCGCGCGGCGACGTCGGTCGGTCCGCCGGGCCCGAACGGCACCACGAGCTTGATGGTCTTGCTCGGATAGTCCTGCGCATGCGCGCCGATGGCGCCCGCGATCAGCAGCGCCACTGTCAGGACTGCGCGTCGTGACGCCATCCTGTCCTCCCTTGCATCGGTCTTTGCCGACGGGAGGACAGTGTTTCAAATCCGCGGGCGTTGCGCTACCGCCGCCGCGCCCCGGTCGCGATCTGCAGCAATGCCCGGCTGGCGATCGCCTCGGCGAGTCCGGTGCGGTCCATGCGCATGTTGAGCTTCGCCTCGGCGAGCTGGGCGATGACGCGCTCGAGCCGCGCCGAGGTCCAGGCGGACAGCGCTGCCTTGATCGATTTCTCGCGGCTGAAATGCTGGCGCATCCCCGCCCATGCGTCGTCGATCGAGGTACCGGCCTCGATGTCCATGCGCAGGCGATGCAGGGCGAAGGCCTGGCGCAGCGCGCTGCCGAGGATCACGTCCGGATGCGTGCCAGCGCCGCGCGCCTTGGCGAACTGCGTCTCGACATCGTCCTTGCGGCCGGAGAACGCCGCGTCGACCACGCCGTCGAAGGCGAGGGCAGAGGCGTCGGCGATCACCGCGAGAATGTCGTCGGCCTCGACGCGCGTCTTGCCGTGCGCATAGAGCGCGAGCTTTCGGATCTCGTTGCGCGACGCGAGCCGGTCGCCGCCGACCAGCGAGATGAGCATGGTGCGTGCGTCGGGCGCGATGGTGAGCCCGGCCGCGCGCATCTCCTCGTCGATCAGTCGGCCGAGATCGCGCTCGCCGTCGACGTAGCAGGGGATGGCGGCGGCCACGGCGGCGCGCTCGCAGACCGCGCGCAGCGGCGCGCTGCGCTTGAGGTCGCCCGCCTCGATCACGACGCGGCAGTCGCGGCCGGGCGGCGATGCCGCCAGCGCCTCGACGCTCGCCGCGATGTTGCGCGAGCCGGCCTTGACCCAGACCGCGCGCCGGCCGCCGAACAGCGGCGCCGTATGCGCCTCCTCGAGCAGGCGCTGCGGCTCGCTTGACAGCGCGTCGCCGTCGAGCCGCGCCAGCGCGAACGGATCGTTGATGTCGTCGACCGCGCTCTTGATCAGCGCCTCGACGCGCTCGCGCACCAGGCCGGCGTCCGGCCCGAACACCAGCACGATCGGCTTGCCGGGATCCGGCTTGGCAATGAAGGATTCGATCTGTGCGGTTTTCAGTGCAACCATCGCATGACTCGTGTCCCGGGCGAGCGATAGCGAGACCCGGGACCCAGGATCCAAGGTATATAGCGATTGAGACGCGCTGCGCGCGACGTTTTTGCGCTGGGTCCGGCTCTCGCTTCGCTCGGCCGGGACGAGAGGCAGTGCGCGGCCGGACCTAAGTCCTCGCCACCAAATACGACGCAAGCCGGTTGCGGATCTGCTCGGCGATCACCTGCACGGCGCGGTCTTCGGCGTCGCGCAACGCGCGCGCCTTGGCGAAGCGCTGCTGCTGGCCGGGGATGTCGTAGGAGACGCGCGAGAAGGTCGAATCCTTGACCACGACCTGGTTGTTGGCGAGGTCGACCAGCTCGTAGGAGGCATTGATGCCGTAATTCTCGAGCTCGGGCCGCGCGGTGGTCACGTCGACCACGACCGAGACGCGGGTCGAGGCCACGTTGATGTTGAGCTTGTAGCGCGGCGGCAGCTGGCCGGCGCCGCCGGTGGTCTGGAACATCAGCGCGTTGCGCAGCTCGATCCCGAGCCGGCCGTCGATGTTCGGGTTGGACACGATGATCTTGTTGATGTCGACCTGGGCCATGGCCTCCCTGAGGCCCGGGCCGCCGCCGATGGTGTGCTCCGCATACATCGGCTGGAAGCACGCCGCGGTCAGGCCGCCCAGTGCGAACACCGCGGCCAATCGAAACGCCTGTCGCCAGATCAGCCCGTCACGCAACGACATTGACGATCCTCTGCGGCACCACGATCACCTTCTTCGGCGGCTTGCCGTCGAGCGCGCGCTTGACGGCGTCGAGGGCCAGTACGGCGGCCTCAATATCGACGTTCTCCGCATTGCGCGCAACCGTGACGTCAGCCCGCTTCTTGCCATTCACCTGGACGGGCAGGGTGACGGTATCCTCAACCAGCAGGTCGGCCTCCACCTTGGGCCAAGCCTGTGTCGAGACTAGCGTATCGTGCCCCAGCACCGTCCAGCATTCCTCAGCCAGATGCGGCATCATTGGATGGAATAATTGGATCAGAATTTCGGCGGCTTCGTGGACAGCCCAGCTGAAATCGGGCGTCACCCCGCCGTCGCTCTTCACGGCCGCAAAGGCCGCCTGCAGCGCATTGGCGAACTCGTAGATATGCGCCACGCAGACGTTGAAATGCAGCTTTTCGACCTCGGCCGTCACCTTGGCGAGGGCCCCGTGGGCGGCCTTCCGCAGGGTCGTGGCTGCCGGGCCAAATGTGGCGGGCCGCGCCGCCGGCCGCGATTGGCCGATCTCGGCCGCCTCGTTGACCAGCCGCCACAGCCGCTGGACGAACCGGAAGGCGCCCTGCACGCCTTTTTCGGTCCATTCGACGTCGCGCTCGGGCGGTGAGTCCGACAGCATGAACCAGCGCGCCACGTCGGCCCCGTAGCCGGCAATGATCTCGTCCGGGTCGACGGTGTTGCGCCTCGACTTCGACATCTTCTCGATCGGGCCGATCTCGACCGGCTCGCCGCCCGCGCGCAGCTTTGCCGTGCGCGTCTCGCCGGCGGCCGTGATCTCCACCTCCGCCGGCGCGGCCCAGCTGCCGTCCTCCTTGCGGTAGGTCTCGTGCACCACCATGCCTTGCGTGAACAGGCCGGCGAACGGCTCCTCGATACCGACGTGGCCGGTCGCCTTCATCGCCCGCATGAAGAAGCGCGAGTAGAGCAGGTGCAAAATCGCGTGCTCGATGCCGCCGATATACTGGTCGACCGGCATCATGCGGTCGGCCACCGCACGCGTGGTCGGCGCCTTGTCGTTCCACGGATCGGTGAAGCGCGCGAAGTACCACGACGAGTCGACGAACGTGTCCATCGTGTCGGTCTCGCGCCGCGCCGCGCCGCCGCAGCTCGGGCACTTGACCTTGGTCCAGGTCGGATGGCGGTCGAGCGGATTGCCCGGCCGATCGAACGTGACATCCTCCGGCAGCACCACCGGCAGGTCCTTGTCCGGCACCGGCACCACGCCGCACTTGTCGCAATGGATCACCGGGATCGGGCAGCCCCAGTAACGCTGGCGCGAGATGCCCCAGTCGCGCAGGCGGAAGTTCACCTGGCGCTGGCCGACCGGACGGTTGCCGCGCGTCTCCCGCTCCAGGCGCCGCGCGACGTCTTCCTTCGCCTCCTCGATGGTCTTGCCGTCGAGGAAGCGCGAATTGATCATGCGGCCGGGGCCGTCATAGGCCGTGTCGGTGATGACGAAGCTTGCCGGGTCCTGGCCCTCGGGGCTGACCACCGGCACGTTGCCGAGCCCGTATTTGTTGACGAAGTCGAGGTCGCGCTGGTCGTGTGCCGGGCAGCCGAAGATCGCGCCGGTGCCGTAGTCCATCAGGATGAAGTTCGCGACGTAAACGGGCAGCTTCCAGCTCGCGTCGAACGGATGGATCGCCTTGATGCCGGTGTCGAAGCCCTTCTTCTCCGCGGTCTCGATGATCTCCTGCGCGGTGCCGTGGCGCTTGCACTCGGCGATGAACTCGGCGAGCGCCGGGTTCTTCGCCGCGGCCGCGGCTGCCAGCGGATGATCGGGTGCGATCGCCATGAAGCGCGCGCCGAACAGCGTGTCGTGCCGCGTGGTGAAGATCTCGAGCTCGCTCTCGCCGCCGGGCGTCGTCTTCGGGTCGAGCGCGAAGCGCACCAGCAGGCCCTCGGAGCGGCCGATCCAGTTGCGCTGCATGGTGCGCACCTTGTCCGGCCAGCGGTCGAGCGTGTCGATCGCGTCCAGCAGCTCCTGCGAATATTTGGTGATCTTGAACACCCACTGCGCCATGTCGCGCTGCTCGACCAGCGCGCCGGAGCGCCAGCCGCGGCCGTCGATCACCTGCTCGTTGGCAAGCACGGTCTGGTCGACCGGGTCCCAGTTCACTTTACGTTGCTCGCGCTCGACCAGCCCGGCCTTGAAGAAGTCGAGGAACATCTTCTGCTGGTGCTTGTAATAGGCCGGGTCGCAGGTCGCGACCTCGCGCGCCCAGTCGAGCGACAGCCCCATCGACTGGAGCTGCTTCTTCATCGCGGCGATATTCTCGTAGGTCCACTTTTTGGGGTGGGTCTTGCTCTGCATGGCGGCGTTCTCCGCCGGCATGCCGAACGCGTCCCAGCCCATCGGGTGGAGCACGTTGAGCCCCATGGCGCGTTTCACCCGCGCGACCACGTCGCCCATGGTGTAGTTGCGCACGTGGCCCATGTGGATGCGCCCGGACGGGTAGGGGAACATCTCGAGCACGTAGTATTTCGGACGCGGATCGTCGTTCTTCGTGGCGAAGATGCCACGTTCGTCCCAGACTTTTTGCCAACGGGCCTCGGCCTCGCGGGCGTTGTAACGCTCGGATTTTTGAGATTCGACGGTCATTGGCGGGGAGTTTTAGAGCCGGTCGGAAGGTTGGGAAAGCACAAATATACACACAAATATAGTCGTTCCGGTTCGTGTTCGGCAGGCTACACTACCGGTCGGAACGTCAGCAAAGTCAGCAGTTTCCCCACCATGCAATACACCACTCTCGGCCGTACCGGCCTTCGCGTCAGCGTGGCCGGGCTCGGCACCGGCGGCTTCAGCCGGGTCGGTCTGAAAACCGGCAAATCCGAGGCCGAAGCTGCTCAGTTGATCCAGGAGGCGGTCGGCCTCGGCGTCAACTTCATCGACACTGCGCCGGCCTACGGCACCGAGGGCGTGGTCGGCCTCGCACTGAAAACCATTCCCCGCGACCAGGTGGTGGTCGCCACCAAGGCATCGGTCCAGCGCGACGGGCAATGGTGGACGCCTCAGCGGGTGGTCGAGAGCCTCGACAACTCGCTGCGGCTCCTCGGCACCGACTATGTCGACGTGTTCAACCTGCACGGGGTCGAGGCGCGGCAATACGACTATGCGCTGGAGACGCTTGCGCCCGCACTCGTCGAGCAGAAGCAGAAGGGCAAGATCCGGCACATCGGCATCACCGAGAATCCGATCGTCGACTTCACCAACGAGATGCTCAAGCGCGCCGTGAATGACCCCGTCTGGGAAGTCTACATGGTCGGCTTCCACATGATGCACCAGGGCGCGCGTCGGAACGTGTTCCCGATCACGCGCGCGAAGGGCATCGGCACGCTGCTGATGTTCGCGGTGCGCAGCATCTTCGCCGATCCGCCGCGGGTCGCGCGCGAGATGCGCGAGCTGGCACAGAAGGGCCTGGTCGAAAAGTGGCTCGGCGAGACGAATGATCCGCTCGGCTTCCTGGTGCACCCGGGCGGCGCCGCCAACATGATCGAGGCGGCCTATCGCTATGCGCGCCACGAGCCCGGCGTCGACGTGACGTTGTTCGGCACCGGCGATGTCGCGCATCTCAAGTCGAACATCGCCGCGCTGCTCAAGCCGCCACTGCCTGAGGCTGATCAGCAGAAGTTACAAAAGCTGTTCGGACAGCTGACCGGGGTCGGCCTCGACTCGCATCTCGGCCCGGGGCGGTAGCGCTACTTCTTCTTCAGCCCCGCCTTGTCGAGCACCGCGGTCCAGCGCGTCTCCTCGTCGCGCAGCACCTGCGCGAACTCCGCGGGCGTGTTGCCGACCGGCTCGAACAGCAGCTTCGTCATCTGCTCCTTCAGCTCGGGCGTGGCGAGTGCGGCTTTCACCTCCGTGTAGAGCTTGTCGATGATCGGCTGCGGCGTCTTGGCCGGCGCGATCAGCGCCATCCAGGCTTCCGCCTGCACCTCGGGCAGGCCGGCCTCGGCGAAGGTCGGCACGTCGGGGAGGAGCGACCAGCGCTTCGGCATGGTGACCGCCAGCAGCTTGAGCTTGCCCGCGCGCGCCTGCTCGACCACGGCGATCGGCGGCAGCGCCGCGATCTGCGCGTCGCCGGTGATTATCGCGGTCACCGCCTCGGGCGAGCTCTTGTAGGGCAGGTGGACGAGCTGCGTGCCGCTCGCGAGCGCGACCATCTCCATGGCGAGATGCGAGATCGAGCCGATGCCGATCGACGAGTAATTGTACTTGCCGGGGTTCTGCTTGATGAGCGCGATCAGCTCCGGCAGCGTGTTGACGCCGAGACTGGTCGAGGCGACCAGCACGCTCGGCTGCGTGCCGACGATCGTCACCGGCATCAGGTCGGTCTTCGGATCGTAGGGCAGCTGCGTCATCATCGGGTTGACCACCAGCGGCCCCGGAATGGTGGCGCCGAACGTCGCGCCGTCGGGCGCAGCCTTGGCGACTTCCGCCGCGCCGAGATTGCCGCCGGCGCCGGCCTTGTTCTCGACCACGAACGGCTTGCCGACGCGCTTCTGCAGATGCTCGGCGATGGTGCGCGCCATCAGGTCCGGCGTCGCGCCGGGGCCGAAGCCGACGACGATGCGCACGGTCTGCGGCGGCCAGTCCTGCGCGTGTGACGCGGGCGCGAGCGCGGCGATCAGCAGCAGCGCGGATGAGATGACGCGGAAAAACATGCGGTATTTTCTCCCTTTGGCAGCGTCATAGCACTGCCTCTTGTCCCGGGCGAGCGCAGCGAGACCCGGGACCCAGGGGCCGCAAAGGGTGCGCATAGAGTGGGTCCCGGCTCTTCGCTCGCTTGCGCTCGCTGCGGCCGGGACACGAGGCATTGCGATCTGGCACGACCTCGTGTCCCGGGCGAGCGTAGCGAGACCCGGGACCCAGGGGCCACAAAGGGTGCGCATAGAG
>Ga0081540_1000167_pt1 | contig 68153 bp, 44 predicted proteins | sample TabmetS2T1R1_FD_71024 | JGI IMG/M metagenome (GOLD analysis project Ga0081540, IMG submission 71024) | Tabebuia heterophylla rhizosphere microbial communities from the University of Puerto Rico - S2T1R1 | ecosystem: Host-associated > Plants > Roots > Rhizosphere ...
CCACATCACTTGGGTCGCAGCACAATCCGATCGGTCGACTGGCGCAACAGTGCGTTAAGCTCCCTGAAGTCGAGTTGAGCAATGCTGCGTGCGACCGCGGAACGACCACGTGGGCCGCCCGGTTGACCGAACGTCGCCTGCGGAACGCTGCCGGTAACCGGGAATCCGAGCGCCGCAAGTTCGGCGCGTACGCGTATGCAGTATTCGACCGACAGATACGAGAACCGGCTCTCGCCATGACCTGCGCGATACTTCATCGCGGCCGTGCAGATGTCCTGATTGGCGAGACGCCAGGCGCCGGCCAGATAGGCCGTCCCATAGGCGATGTTGATCTCTGCGTCGGCGAGTTCGGCAAGCGAGCCGGTAAATCCCAGCATGCGCGCCGTTCCCGGCATGATTTGCATCAGCCCGATCTCACCGTCTGCCCCGACCGCGGTCGGATCGAACCTGCTCTCGACCGCCATCACAGCCTGGACCAGTTCGCGCGGGACGCCGGCCAGAGCCGCCTGTCGCGCAATAATCGCAACGTAATCGCTGCGCCCATAGGCCCCACTGCGTCCGGGCGAAAGCCTGTCTTCGAGACGGACCGACACGCGCGTATTGGGACGAGCGGAGACATCATTTGCCTGCGGCAAATCGGCCGAAGTCCATGACCTGAACGCCGGCCGAACAAACGCGGTGGAAACGCTGTCATCCGCGGCATCGTCGTCGGGAGCCTCAGCGGGAATCTGCCGCGCGGCTATCGCATCGGAGGGCGTATCGGTCCCTTCAGCGCGGACCAGAGCCGACTCAGGCTCCGCAACGGACTGCGTTACCCACACCCAGGCAGTCCCGAGAAATGCCAGCGCAGCAGCACTGGCGATCGCCAATCGTCCCGGCCCGATAGTCCCACGCTTCGACCGGCCTCCACTGCGCGGACCGGCGCGCCGATCACCGCTGATTGAACGCGTGGACAAGGCAGTCGGCATGGTGGCTCCGGCATTGCCACCGTCGTACGCCAACGATCTCGACCAGGTTCAGGTGGCTGACCTCTCGTTAGAGCAAAACGGCATGATAATCTGATGACCGGCAGACGACGCAGGCGCTTCTCGGGAGTCGAAGGGCGAGCGACGCCTAAAAAATTCGCGAAAGCTCTCGCGCCAGCATGTCGGGCGTAAGCACGGTATGAGCCAATCGCCAGATCCTCGAAGGCCCCGTCTTGATGGCGACAGCACCGGCCCATTCGGGACCGAGCACCAGCCGTCGGAACAGCCAGTCGGATGCCACGTCGCTGACACCATCGCCGAACCGCGCCGTAACGTCGCAGCCGGGACCAAGGTCGAACGACACCGACGAGAGATCGCAGGCAAGTCCAACGCCCAACGCCTTGGCGTAGGCCTCCTTCAGCGTCCAGTACTCGAAAAAGCGCCGCACCCAGGCATCGCCCGCGACCGTCTCAATGCTGCGTCGTTCCTCGGCGGAAAGTATCGTCGGCGCGACGAACGGCAGATCCTCCCAGGCGGTGACCCTCTCCACATCGACAGCCGCCGAGGCTGTCTGGCTCGTCAGGCACGCCACCATTCCTTCGGTATGCGAAATGCTGAACTGGATGCCGCGATACTTCTCCGGCGCGGCGATGAAAGGCCGGCCGTGCGTTCCGGGAACGAAAACCCAGTCCTGCGGACGAACCGGGCAATGACGGGAAAGCGCCAGGCGTGTCAACACCCGTCCCGTCACAAAGGACCTTGCCGCCTTTTCGCTGATAAAGCGCGCCGCCCTTGCGCGCTCGTCCGGCGAAAGCAGCAGAGCAGCATTTTCCTGGCGGACGCAGAGATCATCCGGCGCTGTCCAGAGGTACGCCTCGCCAGCATCCAGTGCCATGCCGCCGTAGACCAGGTCCACTTCCGCAACGCCGATGCTTGTCACCGCGCTATGACGCCTTCAATCGCTTTTTCTCGCCTTCGACGAATGCGCTTTCAGCCCTCACTTTGAGCAACGCATTCACTTCGCGCGCCATCGCGGCCATGTTTTCGTCGTCCTCGATCATCGACAGGTGGTTTCCCCTGGTATGAAGGGTCTTCAGACCTCCTGCGAATGAGTTCGACCACCCAAGCGTAGGATCGTATTCACGATAGGGTCGCTCGCTTTCCGTTAGCGCCTCGGCCCGAACCAGCAGACCGGGCGCATTCATTGGTCGACGCACGTAGTTCTTCAATATCCAACCGTGGATCCGCTCGAGGATTGGTATTTCGACGAATCTGCCATTCTCGTCACGCAATCCCGCGAGAGTCACCGGGGCGAACCGCTGGCGCATGCCGTCCCGTGCTTTGTTGAGCACCTCCCTGATCAACCAGGACAATATGTTCAACGAGCTCTTCATGCGCCCTGACGAGCCGACGTAGCTCGCACCATCCTCGGCCACGCCCCAAATCCGCTTCCAGTGGCGCAAGGCCACCGGGAGGCGCCGCAAGGGCATTGGAACGTCCAACAGGATCACTGTGTCCACTTTTCCGCCGGCCTCCTCATAGCGCCGTCCCAACTCGAACGCCACCACGCCTGCAAAACAGTGGCCGACCAGGACACAGCGTGAAGTTCCCGCGTGCGCCTGCAAAGCGTCGAGATAGGGTGAAATCAGATCATCCATTCCCGGCATCGCTTCTGTGCGATTTTCCCGGGCTGCGTCGCACCAGGATGATTGAAGCGGCACTTCTATCCCGAAAACCGGGCGATGACCGTCTCCGACATGGCGAGCAATCTGAAACTGATGGGCTCCCGCGTTGATGATATATACGGGTGGGCCGTTCTTGCCCTCGGCCATCTGAATAATGACTGGCTGCTCCCAGCCAACTACACCCTTGGCCAGTTGGTCGATCGTACGATGCCGGAACAGCGCAGCGACGCCGAGCTGCAGATTGAGCGCCCTGTTCAGTTCGTTGACGATCCGCACCGCCGCGATTGACGACATCCCCAGTGCGAAAAAATCATCGCGCACACCGAGCTTCTCCACGCCGAGAACGCGAGCGACGATTTTGACCAGCGTGAATTCGATATTCGTTCGCGGTTCAACGTGATCTGTCCCGGCATCCCGGCTATCGACCAATGACAAGGTCGACGATTCCCGCGCGCTCGCAAGGGCGCCCGCATCATGTCGGTCCGAATACAACCTTGGAGCACGGCCGCGTTCCTGGCTCGCAACAGTGATTTCGATCGTTTCGAGCAATTGCGCAACCATGGAGTCCTGAGCCGCGATCATCGCAGGAAATACCGCCTCGAAGCTGCGGGCGAGCCGCGCAATGCCTTCGCTGTCGAAGCGGTCCGCGTCATAGGTGAAAATGCCTGTCATCTCGGCGAGCGGAACAACGGTCAGGACCAGTGGATAGTTCGTCTGCTCCACCAGCTCGGCGCGGTCGATTCCGAGCCAGCGCGCATTTGCGTCTACCGCTTCATCGAGCGGATAATTCTCGAAGGCCAGCAGCGATTGGAACATGGGCTCGCTCGGAGGCACTGCGCTCCACCCCTGGATGTCGGCGAGCGAGATGTGCTGATGCATGCGCAAAGAGAGCAAATGGTCCTGCAGCGCTCGCAGCCAGGACAGCACATGGCCTTGCGGCGTGACGTGAACGGGCAGCGGCAGTGGCGCGGCGAACAAACCCACCATCGACTCGACTCCCTCGAGCTCGGCGGGACGACCGGACGATGATGCACCGAACAGGACTCTCTCCTGCCGGCTGGCACGGCTTAGCAGCAGAGCCCAGGCTGCCGTCACCACGGTGTTAAGCGTGAGACCATGCCGCCTGGCGAAGGAATCGATCAAGGTTGTTGAGTGAGTCGAGAAGATCTGCTGATGGGTCGCTGTCGCGCGCACGCGGTTGGATCCGCCGGCCACGCCCAGACGCGTCGGCATCTCGAACCCCTCAAGCGCGGGTCGCCAAATTGCCTCGGCTTCCGAGCTGCGCTGCCTCTGCAGCCAGGTAATGAATTCGCGATAGGGCGGCGCGCGCCTGAAATTGACAGCCTTGCCGCCACAGCGCGCGGAATAATCTGCGGCGACTTCCTTCAGGATGAGCGAAACCGACCAGCCATCCAGCAGAATGTGATGGTGGGTCCAGAGCATCTGGTATCGATCATCGCCGAGCCGGATGACTGTCACCCGCATGAGTGGTGCTTTGGCGACATCGAAGCCTTTTCGCCGGTCATCCGCCAGTAACTGCTGTCGCCACTCGGCATGCTGTGCGTCGCTCCCGTTCCGCCAATCGAGCTCTTCCCAGGGAAGCTCGACGCGGCGTAGAACGACCTGCAGCGGCGTGTCGAGCGAAGTGGCTACGAACAGCGTGCGCAGGACATCGTGGCGCTCCATCGCCCCCTCCCAGGCACGCTTGAGCGCCGACACCTGGAGGCTCCCCTGCATGCTGAAGATAGCCTGTTCAATGTCCGTGCCGGACGCCGGTGCGAACAGGGCGGCAAACAGCATGCCTTGCTGGGTCGTCGATTGCGGATAGATCGCCTCGATATCCGCAACATTGCCGACCTGGGCGACGAGCGTGTCCAGTTCTTGCTGGCTGAGATTGGCGTCGGGAAAGTCGGACGGGGTGCATCCGGCGACCAGACCAGACGTGCAGTGCTGGATGATCTCACGCAAGCACGTCGCGTAGTTCTGCGCCAGGGTGGCGATTGTCTGCTGATGGTGGAGGTTTTCGCTGTACGTCCACTCGATCCGTAGTTGACCATTCGCCACGATCGCGTCGACGACGAGAAGATGGGGACGTCCAGATTTCGGGCTGCGGGACGCGGCAAGCGATTGCAGCGAGGTAAACACATCGGACGCCACGGCCTGATCGAATTGGCCGAGATAGTTGAACGCGATCTCGCTGCGCGGCAAGGAGCGGGCCCCGTCGCGTGCCGCGATATCGTTCGCCATGTATCGCTGAACGCCGTAAGCGGCGCCGCCGTTCGGTATGGCGCGGAGTTGTTCCTTGACCGACTTCAGGAGCGCGGTCAATCCGTCCGCCTTCTTGACATGAAGCCGGATCGGAAAAATCGCCGTGAACCAACCGACGGTTCGCGACAAATCCGAACTGCCGGCCGTCAAGTCACGGCCATGACCTTCCATATCTAGCTGAATGTGCGGCGACGATACCCACTGACTCAGCGCCATGCCAAGGGCCGCAAGCAGCAAGTCGTTGATCTGCGTCCGGAAGGCCTGCGGAGCCTGATGAAGAAGGCGATCGGTATCTTCTGTGTCCAGCACAACCGAAATGGTTTTTGCGGACGCCTCGGTGTTCAGTCCGGACCGATAGTCCCGGGGCAGGATTTGAGTGTTCCACTTCGGCAGGCGCCGCCAATATTCTGCCTCCACGCGCAGTGCATCTGATTGCGCGAAATCCCGAACCTGCTCGGCCCAATTCTTGAACGATGTGGTCTTGGCTGGAAGCCTGATGGCCTCGCCTCGCCGAAGTTGACTGCAGGCGGTCTGAATATCTTCGAGCAGGATGCGCCAGGACACGCCGTCAACCGCGAGATGGTGAACCGCGATGATCAATTGCCGTGGCAATCCTGCGCCAAGGTCGAGCCATGCCGCCCGGATGAGCGGCCCGACAGAAAGATCGAGCTCGGTGTTGAGAGCCGCAGCGGCATCCCGCGCGAGATTCGCCCGTCGTTCCGTATCCTCCTGGCTGAGATCGATCCGAGCGAGCATGATCCTCTCGCCAAGGTCCAGATTGACCTGTTGCCAGCCCGCCTCGCTGCGATGAAAGCGCAGCCGCAGCGTGTCGTGATGGTCGACGAGCGCTTGCAACGCCACTTGCAGCAGCTCGGGACCGATCCCTTCCGCCACCGTGAGCGTTATCATCTGGTTCCAGTGATGCGGCTCGACGAAGTCGTGTTCGAAGAACCAGTTCTGGACCGCGGTGAGCGGAACTGGGCCTTGGACCGGCTCCCGCGTTTCGCGGGAACGTTCGACCACCTCGGCCATCGCGGCCACTGCCGCAATGGTCTGATGCTGGAAAATCTGATTTGGCGTGATGCGCAGCCCGGCACGCTTGGCCTTCGAGATCACCAGCAGGCTCAGGATTGAATCGCCGCCGATCTCGAAGAATTTGTCCGTGACGCCGACCCGCTTGAGCCGCAGGACGTCCTGCCAAATCCCGGCGAGAGCGCCTTCGACCTCGTTGCGCGGGGCAACATAATTCGTACTGACCCCTGCGGGCTCCGTTTCGGGCGCCGGCAGCGCCTTGCGGTCGAGCTTGCCGTTATGCGTCAGAGGCAGCGCCGGCAGCCACACAAAGGCGGCCGGCACCATGTAATCGGGAAGCGTGCGCAGCAGCAGGGTACGAAGCTCTTCGCGCGGAGCTTCCTCCGCACCTGCTGCTGCAACCAGGTACGCGACCAACCTGGGATTTCCGGGGACGTCCTCACGCGCGATCACCGTCGTGTCCTGCAGCCCCGGATGTTGCTTGAGCGCCGCTTCAATCTCCCCCAGTTCGATCCGGAAGCCGCGAATCTTAACCTGCTGGTCGAGACGGCCGAGATATTCGATTTCGCCCGTGGGCAGGATTCGCGCGCCATCGCCGCTACGGTAGAGCCGCGCGCCCGGTTCGCTGCTGAACAGATTCGGCAAGAAGCGCTCTGCCGTCAGTTCCGGCCTGTTCAGATAGCCGCGGGCAACCCCCGCCCCGCCAACGAACATCTCGCCTGCAACACCGAACGGAACCGGCTGGAGCCTGGCGTTCAGGACGTAAACTTGAAGGTCCGGAATCGGGACCCCTACCACGCTTCCGCCTGTGACATCCGCGATCCCCAACGGCCGGTACGTCACATGCACCGTCGTCTCGGTGATGCCGTACATATTGATCAGCAGCGGCTTGCGATCCCCGTAGCGCTCAAACCAGGGCACGAGGTTACGCATCTCCAGCGCCTCGCCGCCAAAGACGACATACCTCAAAGACAGCTCGTCGATCGTTTCTGCATCGGCGTGAATGAGCTGGCCGAATGCCGTCGGAGTCTGGTTGAGCACCGTTACGCGCTCGCGCGCGAGCAACGCGCGGAATTCCGCCGGCGACCTGCTGACAAGGTAGGGTACGATGACCAGGCGCCCGCCGTACAGGAGCGCGCCCCAAATCTCCCAAACGGAGAAGTCGAACGCCGGGGAATGGAACATGGTCCAGACGTCCTGCGTCGAAAATTCAAACCAGGCGTCGGTCGCCAGAAACAGGCGCACGACATTGCGATGGGTAATCAAGACGCCCTTCGGACGACCGGTCGACCCGGAGGTATAAATGACATAGGCGAGATCATCGGGCGAACCGGTCGCGTCGGGATTTTCGGGTGAAAATACTTCGAGTAGATCCGGGCGATCGATCCAGAATATCTTGCTCGCATGCTCCGTCAGACGCGGGGCATTCGCCGCATCGCTGATGACGACGGTCGCGGCAGTATCCTCCAGCATGAACGCGAGCCGGTCGTCGGGATACGCGATGTCGATCGGCAGGTAGGCTCCCCCCGCCTTGAGGATTCCGATCATGGCGACGATGATCTCGATACCGCGGTCCAGGCAAAGCCCCACCAGCATGTCCCGGGATATCCCACGGTCACGCAAGGCGTGCGCGACCCTGTTGGACCAGCGGTTCAGTTCACGATAGCTGATCTGTCTGTCGCCGAAGCTGACCGCTTTTGCATCGGGAGTGCGTTCGCACTGCGCCTCGAACATCTGATGCAAGGTGCTGGTTACGTGATGAACCGAGCTGCTCTGGTTCCACAGGTTCAGCAGTTTCTCGCGCTCCTGCGCGGTCGCGAGCGGAAGGTCCCCGACGCACTTCGCTGGGTCGCGTTCGATCCCCGTCTCAACGAGGCCGGACAGCAAGGCGATAAAACGATTCAGATGCGCTTCCAGCTCGTCAGGTGCATAGCGCAGAGGGTTCGCATCGAAGTCGATCCTCACGTCATCGTCGATCAGGCGATCATAGATCGCGAGACTGAGGTCGGCGACCGGGCCGTTGGCGAGGTTGTGCGCGATCACGCGACAGCCGGCAAACGTCATGTCGTAGTCGAACGCCATGACGTTGACGAGGACGCCGTAGAGCGGGTGACCGACGCGGCCGGCTTCCCGGCGAATATCGGCAATGCGATAGCGTTGACGCCGCATGGCCTCGCGCAGGTTACGGGCAGCCCGCTGGGCGAGCTCGGCGAGCGGCGTATCGGATTGGATCGAAAATCGGATCGGCGCCACGTTCGACAGCATGTTGATCAGCCGCGAGGCACGCGCGCCAAGCCGGCCAGCGACCGAATAGCCGACGACGACGTCGGCCTCGCCCGTCATGCCGTGCAGGTAGATTGCCGATGCGACCGTAATAAGCTGCGGCAGCGTCAATCCGAAACTCTTCGCCAGCTTTCGCAGGGCCTCGGCCTTCGCAAACGGAACATGCGCGGTCCGCCGCATAAACCGGTCCGATCTCGACCACTCTGCATGGCTCAAGCTTACGGGTTCGGGACAGCCGGCCAGGCGCTCTTTCCAATAGGATTGATCGCGCGAGAAATGCTCCGATTGACGGTACTGTTCATCTTCGGCAAGCACCTCTGCCAGTGTCCCGAAAGGCGACGGGCCGGGATCCTTGCCACCCATCATCGCCGTGTAAACCTGCGCGAGACGCCGCGCAATCAACGCGACGCCGAAGCCGTCGTTGACCATATGATGGTAACGTGCGCACCAGAACCATCTGTCAGGGTCAACCTTCATCAGCGCAAAGGCAAACAGCGGCCCGGACAGCGGGTCGATAGCGTGAGCAACGTAGTCTTCGAGCCATGTTTCGGCCGTTTCGCGGGGCGTTGGATCGGAAGACATATCCAGGACAGTGAGCGGCCAATCGGTGATGCGGGTTGGCACTTGGCGCAACTCCTCACCGTCGACAACGAATCTGACGTGGAGCGCTTCTGCTTCCTCGACGACGCGGCCGAGCGCGGAGCGGAAAACCGTCAGATCGATCTGCCCACAGATTTCCAGGTATTCCGAGATGTTGTAATTCGTATGCGTCGGATCGATCGACCAATCGACCCAGACACCCAGCTGGGCCGCAGTCAGCGCAAGGCCTGCAGGATGGCTATTCGCGTCGCCGGACGCCTCGTTCGTGTCCTCAGGAACGTGGTGTTCAAGCACGCTGCACCTCTCGTGTTGACCTATTCGTTGCCGCACAGCCGCGCGGCAACCGCGCTGCGCTTCGAGCTCCTCGAGTTACCCTACCTGCGTCGAGCGCCAGAAAATTGCACACGCGGTCGGCACCGATGCCTCACTGCTAGCGCCTTGACACACCCGCGCGGACCACGCGCGGACGTTGGAAGCGCCCGAAGCTCGTTGTTCCAGCACCGATGCGAGAACCGGCAGACCGTATGATCGCGTGCCAATACCGCGGCTGTGTGACACCCGTACAAAGCGATTGCAACGCATGCGGCAGTGCTGCGGCTTCTTATCATCCGGAACGCCGCCCGGTGATACGATCCACGGCGCCTCGATCAGTTCTGATCCATTTGATGTTGGGCCCGTTTCGAACCAGCCTCAGATAAAGCAGGAGCTTGCCGGCAAGGTAAGGAAGGATGCGCACTAGCAACGGAAACGGCAGGACATCCCGCCCGCAGCGCATCCATGCCAGCGCAACGGCGGAAACCAGTACCGCAAAGGCCGATGCAGCGCATGCAATGGGCCACAGCGACCCGGTGAGCATAGTAGCGACGGCAGAGACCGACAGCGTTGCCACGGCAAGCAGCACCAGCAGCGCAAGCGGCGGCACGCAAATGTCGAGCGCAAGTGCTGCGAGACCCAGGTTGGTCTGCCTCAACGCCTGCCACAACATTGGCATGGCTGCATCCCTGATCAACTGGAGATGCCCGTGCTCCCACCGCTGCCGCTGCGTAACGGCCCCCTCGGCCGAGAGCGGAAATTCACTCGTGACCACGGCGTCAGGACAGAACAGCGGCGCGCGGTTCGCCGCTGACAGTTCGAGGCCGAGCCGCACGTCCTCGACAATATGTCCGGTGGCGAGATTGGCGTCCTTGATCACGGCCCATGGAAAGGCCATTCCGGTTCCCATTAGCTGGCAGGGCAGACCAAGCCGCGCGAGACCGAGCGGACGCATCCAGTTCTTCAGCCGCCAGGCGAATTCGGCCACGCTGTAATTTAGCAAGGCCCGATCGGGCGATACCATGAGGTCGAGCGCCTGCACCGGCCGGCCCGAAGCGCTGCAGGTCATCGCGAGCCTCGGAATGGTGCCTGCCGATGGATGGCAGTCGGCATCGATGATAATGACGACATCAGGCGGACTGGCCCCGAGGTGCTGCACGCCAGCATCCAGCGCAAATCCCTTGCCAATTCGCAAGGGGTCGCGGCGTTCGACCACTTCGGCGCCGGCGGCCGCTGCAATCCTCGCCGTATCGTCGGTGCAATTGTCGGCGACCACTACCAGCCGATCGCCACTCTTCAGTTGCGAGCCGATTTCGACGAGCGTCGGCCGCACGCCTTCACTTTCGTTATGCGCAGGCACGATCACGGCTACGCTGGTCCGCGGGTCCGATCCAGCAGGGCCGACTGCCCGGCTTGGTGATGCGAAGGCAGCCAGCACTTCGATCAACAGCGTGACGATCGGTATGGCGACAAGCACGCAAAGGATCACGGCCGCAGCGTTGATGAGCGTGAAAAGCATGAAGCCTCCCCGGCTCTACGCCGTCTCGATCGGCTGGTCGGATTCCGGCCCGCTGGCTCGGCTTGCAGATGTCGTCAAGACCGAGCTTGCAGATGCCTTGAAGAGCTGCGCCAGCCTGGCGGCCTCGCGATTGACGTCGTGGCGGGCAGCGACGCGTGCGCGGGCGGCAACACCCATCGTCGCCAGTTTCTCGGTGGATATTTCCAGACACGCCCGCATCGCGCCCACCAATGCTTCGATGTCGCCTGCCGGAACCAGCCAGCCGTTTGTCCCGGACTCGACAAGTTCGGGAATCCCGGCCACAAAAGTCGTGATCACCGGACGACCGAGCGCCATCGCCTCCATCAGAACCACCGGCAATCCTTCGGCAAAGCTCGGAAGGACAAGGGCGCGCGCCTGACGGATTTGTTCGACGACAGCTTCGTTGAGCAGCCATCCGGTGACCCGGATCCGTTGCTGGAGCCCGTGGCGGACGATGAATGCGTCAACGTCCGGCCGCATCTCGCCATCGCCGATGAGCACGAGCTCGAATTCGACCCCCCGCATCATCAGCTGCCGGGCCGCCTCCAGCAACAGAAGCTGCCCCTTTTGTTCGCAAAGCCGCCCGACGCACACGAACCTCGGAGCAGTGACCGGAGGCGCAGGTTCACGCGCGAAGAAGGAGGCTTCGAGCCCGCAATGGACAACGTGCACCTTGTGCCAGGATTCCCTGTCGAGCATGCGGAACAGCTGACTCCGTCCATACGAGCTGATCGGAACCACGAACGCACATCGTCGCAGTTTTTCCGCCAGATGGATAAGCGGCGCCTTGTCGAACTCCTCGGGTCCGTGCACCGTGAAGCTCCACGGCGGCCCGCCGAGTTCGTGGACCAGCAATGCGACCTCGGCCGAGTTAGTACCGAAATGCGCATGAAGGTGGTCCACGCCGTCTTTCTCCAGCCATTGAACGATCCGGCAAGCCTCGGCGAGGTAGATGAGGTGCACGAGCAAGGGCCGATCAGCCCGGCGACTCATCGCCCATGCGAGACGCAAGCAGATACGCAACCGGTCCGGCCGGCGAAGCAGAACGCGAAACAGCGAAACGAGCAGTGCTTTTGAACCGTCCTTGAGAGCGTAACGGGTCCGCTGCCGTTCCGCCGCATCCAACTCGTCCACTTGCTCATCATCCCAGCCGCGGATGGCGATGCGGTCGATCTTCAGCCCGAACCGCTCAAGCGCGTGGATTTCGCGCCGGATGAAGCTGTGACTGACCTTCGGATACTGGTTGACGAGATATGCGATGCGCATCGGGAAGCCCACATCTCCAGGAATAGTCTCGCCCGAAGAACGAACGGGCCGCAGATGCAGCGATCAGTTACGCAACCCCGGAAGCCGGGAGTCTCATGCACTCGGTTAGAACATCTCGCCGAACGAACGGATGCAGCTCGCAGGCTCGATCAAATCTGCTGTCGGCAACGAATTAATGTTGGCTGGTGACGCCCGAATGACACACTGCAAAGCACGGAAGGCCGATGGTCGATCAACACGTCGCCGGGCTTTGCCCAGATATCCAACTTCAACGGGCAATGTCTCTAGCTGGACGTCCTTGCCCATCCACCGGTCGATTGTCGGCCTCACCAAACAAACCGGCGTAGTCCGCCAGGAGTGCTCTTCCAAAAATGGCACCTATCAAGCGATCGACGGCCGCTGGATATGACCGCGACCGATCCAAAAATTGGAGAGAGAGCGAACCGCACTCGGTCCGAAGCCGCTGATACAAAGATCGGTCCTCAATCAGCGACATTATCGATGTGACGTAACTCTGGACATCGTCCGTTTCGGAGCGAAGAGTCGACGCTCCGATGACGTCGAATGCGTTTGCCACCTGACTGGTGATGACGGGAAGGTCGGATAGCACGGCCTCCGCACACACCTGGGGCATTCCTTCCGTGAAGTTGCTACGCGTAGGCACGATAACCGCGTGAGAGCGAGCGTAAACTTGCAAGAGAGCGCCGCGTTCCAAGCGCCCGCGAATAAGCACCGTTTCGTCTAGTTGCCGGCGTTTGACAACTTCCATGAGCCTTGGGAGGGCTGGACCGTCTCCACAGACTTCGAAGACTACCTTGACTGAGCTGCGGTTGCGCAGCGCGCTTGCGATCTCGGCAACATCGAGCAACCCCTTGCTCTGCTCAGCCCTCCCGACAAAAGCGATGCGAAAGGTGCCGCCACGATAGCGATCCGCCGGCTGGAAACCGACCGAATCAAATTGACAACGATACTGAAAGAACGGAACGGCTCCGCGCGATTCCAGCAGAACCTGCGCTTCGCATTCCGGTGATACACCAATGGCGCCGACGGCAGCGTAGCGGAAGAAGACTTGATTGAGGTTGCGGATACTCTTCCCGACCATGCCCTTCGGAGGGTATCCACGCGGCCACAAAACGTTGTGCAGATTGACCGCCACGGGAATACCCAATAGCCGAAAAAGCGTGAGCGCAAAATAATGCGTGGTTCCCGAGTCGATGATGGCGAGTTCGGCGCCGAAATACCAAGCGCGAAAGGCGAGATCAGCCGCGTAAACGATTTGCGACAGATGGAACATTAATCCGCCTCGCCCCCGAAACGGCTTCGGTCGGTTTTCGAGTGTCAGATTTTCCTCTTCCAGCCGATCTGGCTTCTCATGCGAGGAAATGGCCAGGATCTTGATCTGTGTGTGGCGACAATACGCAAACAGTTGTTCGGAAAATGCAATACTGGTTTCGCTGACCGCAAGCCCGGCGGCGCGGTTTCGTCGTGCGCGAACGATATCGCCCGGTCCGAGTGCCGCAAACAGCCTTAGCGTTTCCATCATCGGATTGCATCCAACCAAGGTTGCAGCGCTGCTCCGATTCCTTCCTCAATCAGCTGGTTTCGCTCAGATGTGGGTTTCCAGCCCAGTTCAGAGCGGGTTCGAGCACAGTCGAAATGTGCTTTTTGCCTTCGCGATTCCCAGTCAGCATAACTTGGTATCCGGATGCGATCGTGATGCCCCACCAGCAGCTTGATCGCCCACTTCGCGAGATCCGCGAGGTAGAATTTCCAGATGGGCTGATAAAGGACGATTAGTTTCATCTCACCGCGCTTCTGCAATTCGCCGAGATAGTCGCGCGCGGACAAAAGCGGCGTATCGATCACATTGTAGCTTTGCCCCTCAATGCCCGGCATTTTGATCGCCAACACAAGAGCGGCGGCGACATCCGAGACCAATACGAAGGGCAGCTTGTTGTCTCCCTTGCCCCAGACCTCGCAGACGTTTTCTGAAAATCGCCCGACCCCCCAGTGAAAGGGATTGCCGCCGCGGCCGATGACGATTCCCGGGCGCAAGATCACGAGCGGAAGCGCCCGGCTGCGGCTCATCGCCAGCAGTATGTTTTCGCCCGCGGCTTTTGCGCGGGCATAATAGTTTCGCCGTTCAATTTGCGGGTCGAGCGGCGTGTCCCTGGTAATGGTTCCGGCCTTTGCACCGGCGTAGTACGAGTCGATCGTGCCGGTATAGATCAGGCGCTTGATGCCCGAGGCGAGACACACCTCTCCTACCAGCCGCGTGGCCTCAACATCTCTCGCTTGATATTCGTCCCAACTCTTATACTGCGCATGGGCAAGATGGTAGACAAATTCAATACCGGGCATCGCACGTTCGAGGTCGGTCTTGTTGCCGATATCGCCGCGCAGGATTTCGAGACGGTCACACCTCAATTCTTGCAGCGGCAAGGACGAGCCGCGGATCATCGCGCGCACACAGTACCCATCCGCCAAAATCTGCCGGACGAGCTCCTTGCCAATGAAGCCGGCCGCTCCCAGCACGAGGATAGTTGGTTGGCAGACCGGACCAATTGTATCCTTCGGCTCCACCGTTTTGTCGGAGGTGTCTATACCCGAGGCGCTTATGATGCTGGAGCAATGCTCAAGGACATTGCGTCCCATTGCGCCGGAGATGCGAATATCAAGGGCACTGCCGTTGCGCAGGCTCGCATAGAAAGCCGCGGTGCTGTCCTGAATTGAATTTTGATAGGGATTGCCACGGCGCAGCAGCTTGAGCTTGCCGAGCGCATAGCCAGCAAGGACCGAACGCGCCTGAGTGCGGATCTGACGCGCGGTCCGGTTACTCCGCTCGTACCGGTCCAGGTCGACGTCCATCGGCGTTCGCTGGTCGATAACGCAAGTGTCCGCATCAAGGTCGACCAGGGCCGTCCCGAACAGTCCGCGGACATAGATTTTCCGCTGGGGAAAGCCGGGGCAGAAGTTCATATTCATATCGATTGCAGTGCGGCCAACTTTCGCCCGCACATGCCAGCGCCGATAGATCTCAGTTCCGTTTGGCAACCCCGTTTTTCGATCGGCCTCAGCAGTTACCGCTTCCGGAGCTCCAACCAGATCGAGCACTGCGGAAAGGAGATGCGGCCCGGTCTCCAGAACAACGTTTCCGGCATTTCGCAGCATCCAGGTGTCAAAGGGACCAAAGCGAATCTGAGGTAGTTCACACAAGTAGTTAAAGCTGATGTAATCGATCGGTCCAAGCTGGTTCGAATGCACCGCTTCACGCAGCCGAACGTAAGCCGCCGAAAACAGGAAGTTGTGGCTCACGCCGAGGTAGAGAGAACGTTCCCGAGCTAGCCTCCCAAGTTCGTCGGCTTGCTCCTCCGAGGAGCATATCGGCTTTTCGAGAAATACGTGGGCACCCGATTGCAATGCGATCTTGGCCAGCGAGAAATGCGAATCGGGCGGGCTCAAGATGTGGACGCAGTCGATCTTGGTCTCCCGAAGCATATCCTGCAGCGAATCAAACGCGCGCGGAATATTCCAGGTTCGAGCAAAGGACTGTGCCCGGCCAATATTGGCATCGCATGCTGCCAGCAACTGCACACCACGACATAGCCCAATCGCGCGTGCATGAAAGTCTGCGATGTAACCGGTACCGACAATCCCTGTTCGGATCCGGTTTACGGCGCCACTGCTTGATCTCGGGTCGATCGTCTCGCTCATGAAATTGTACTTTTTGGAATCGGCTTGTGTTCGATCAGTCGAGGCGGACGGTGGAGCAACTGGTCGCGCCAAAACATCGCGACACCGAGCCCCTCTGGAAAGCGTGAGAGAGTCTGAAAGAACGCCATTCGCGCACGGCTCAAAGGAGAGCCTCGATTGGTAGTTGTCAGACGTACGAATTGCATCGGATAAATCAGAAAGGCCAGCAACCCGAACCGACTAAATGATGCGCTTATGACGACGAACGTCAGTGGCAACAAGAGTCCCCAAATAGCGGCGCGCCGGACCTCCCGGACAAAATGACGCTCAGGAGGTTCTCCGTGCAGATGATTGCCTTGGGCAAAGGCATATCCTGCGCGGCACGACCTTCGCCACCACTGTCCGAAATGCAGCATCGCTGCGTCGTGCAAAGCCATCTCAACCGAAAGCCGCCAAATCTTCCAGCCCGCTTGCCGCAGCCGGACACACAGCTCGTCTTCCTCGGCAGCAATTACGTCTTCGCGGTAGCCGCCTACATGCTGTAGCGACCTGGCACGCATCATAACGTTGCCGGCGCAGGACTTGATTTCGCCAGCCGGGCGATCCCACTCCTTGTCGCAAAGCCAATTGTAAACCGATCGTTCGGGATACCGCTCCCGCAAGCGGCCACATACAGCCGCCGTATCGGACTGCTGCTCAAGAAATGAGACCGCCGTTTGCGGCCATTCCTGCGCCAGCTCGCAGTCGCCATCCACGAATTGCACGTATTGCAAATGCGGCGCCATTTGCATAAGGCGCTTGAACCCGGCATTGCGGGCGCGCGCCGCGGTAAAACCGCGGCTCATATCCAGTTCGACTACCTCAAAGCCGTTCGCCTCGGCCCATTCCGTCGATCCGTCACTCGATCCGGAATCTACATAAACGATCAATTCGGCTTGCGAGGCCGAAAACAGACATTGCTTCAGGCGTTCGCCTTCGTTGCGGCCGATCGCGACCAAGCCAAAGGACGGGGGATTGGTCATGACAGGCCGGATGCCTTGATCGCTTGCAGCTGGCGCGGCTTGATGACCGCGGGCATGGTAGGAACCGCCTTACCGTCATTTCGGCCGATGACGATAGCGCCGAAGGTCATGCTCACAATCCGGTCACGCTTATCCCCGCCCCCCGAGGACAGGTTCTTGCAGGGCCATAGCGTCATCACATGACCGATAGATGTCGCCAGCGTGAACGCTGTCGCGATCCCGCGCGACCGCAGTTGAAGTTCGGGCGAGGGACAATGCTCGTGCGCCATTGCTTGCGCGCGAAGGGATCCTACTTCGGCAAAACGAATCCCTCGACAAACATCTCTTCAGAGGCGCGCGTCATCGCATCTTCACGTTCGTCTGCTTCGGTGCCGCATCAATTGATTAGAACGTGACTGGTGGCCGGCGTGAGTGTCCACTCCGGCACCCAACCACACGACTTGCTCCATGCTTGAGATTGGGTGTTGATAGTGACTATCGAGCCGTCACAAGTGCCTGTCTTTATCCTGTGCGGGGGATTGGGAACACGGCTCCGCGAGGAGACCGAGGTACGCCCCAAGCCGATGGTGCCGGTCGGCAATCATCCGATCCTCTGGCACGTGATGCGGACCTACTCTCACTATGGATTCCGCCGGTTCGTCCTCTGCCTCGGATACAAGGCCGAGGTCATCAAATCCTATTTCCTCAACTACCCGACGATGAACAGCGACTTCACGATCGAACTGAAGACGAACGATATTTTCGTCCACAAGATCGACCACACCCAGGACTGGAACGTAACGCTGGCCGATACCGGCGCGCTGACCATGACCGGGGCGCGCGTTGCGCGCGCGGCCGCCAAATATCTCGGCGATGCCAGGCATTTCGCGGTGACTTATGGCGACGGGGTAACCGACGCCGATCTTCGGCAGGAATTCCAGTTCCATCTGGAACAGAAAAAGGTCGGCACCGTGCTCGGGGTCAGTCCGCCGTCCCGCTTCGGCGAGCTCAAGCTCGAAGCCAACGAGGTTGTCGACTTCGCCGAGAAGCCGGATTTCCGCGACAACTGGATCAACGGCGGCTACTTCTTCTTCACGCGTGACATGCTGCGCTATCTCAGCAGCGACGAGGACTGCGTTCTCGAGAAGACCCCACTGGCCAATCTTGCACGCGATCGTCAGCTGTCGATCTGGAAGCATCGCAGTTTCTGGTACGCGATGGACACCCAGCGCGACCGCGAGCACCTCGAGGAGTTGTGGAAATCGGGCAATCCCCCCTGGTGCGCGCCCTTCACCGCCGAACGTCGACCCGTTCGCGCGGATCGAGATCCGGTCGGCGTTCTGGCGGGAGCCCAATCATGAAAGTATTCGTTACCGGCCATACCGGCTACATCGGCGCTCACCTTGTGGACCTGCTCAAACAGCACGGCCACAGCGTCACGGGATGTGATGTCGGGCTGTTCGACGGCTGCGAGTGGGAGGCGCTGGTCAGTGCCGACCGCGATCTGCGCAAGGACGTTCGCGACCTGACGATACAGGACCTGTCCGGTCATGACTGCGTGATGCATCTGGCGGCGATCTCCAACGATCCGATGGGCGACTTCGACGCGGCTTCCACTTTCTCGATCAACCGCGACGCATCCGTCCAGATCGCACGGCTCGCCAAGACGGCAGGCGTGCCGCGGTATCTCTTCGCCAGCAGCTGCTCGATCTACGGCGCAGGACAGAAGCTCGATCTGGATGAGAACGATCCGCTCAACCCGCTGACCGCCTACGCCAAGTCCAAGATCGAAACCGAGGAAGCAGTATCGCGGCTTGCCGACGAGCACTTCAGCCCGGCCTTCCTGCGCAATGCAACCGCCTATGGCCACTCCCCGATGCTGCGGATCGACCTCGTGGTCAACAATCTCCTGGCCTGCGCGGTCGCCACCGGGGAAATTCGCATCATGTCCGACGGCTCGCCATGGCGGCCGCTCATCCACTGCCGCGATATTGCCGGCGCGTTCATCGCCTTCATGAACGCCTCGCGCGAACGCATTCACAACAAGGCGATCAACGTCGGCGGCAATGCCGAGAACTATCAGGTACGCGATATCGGCGATATGGTCAGCCAGTTGGTCCCCGGCGCCACGATCGCCTATACCGGCGAGGTTGGCGCCGATCCGCGGAACTACCGCGTAAAATTCGACTTGCTGTCGTCCCAGCTTCCGGACTTCCGGCTTGAATACAACCTCGCTGCCGGGATGGAAGAGCTGCACCGCAAGCTTCGCGACCACGGCTTTTCACGCCAGGACTGGACCGGCGACAAGTTCGTCCGCTTGCGCACGCTGAAAGGCCGGTTCGATCGGCTCAAGCGCGCGGCGTAAGGCGGGATTCGGGCGCGATGCACTATACCGCTACACCGCTTGAAGGCGCCTATCTCATCGACCTCGAGAAGAAAGGCGATGATCGCGGCTTCTTTGCGCGCGCCTTCTGCGTCAAGGAATTCGAGCAGCAAGGGCTGACAACGCAATTCTGCCAGATCAACAATTCGCTGAGCGCCCATAAGGGTACGCTGCGCGGAATGCACTATCAGCTGGCCCCCAAGGCCGAAACAAAGATCGTGCGTTGTGTCCGCGGGGCATTGTTCGACATGATCCTGGACCTGCGTCCGGACTCGGCCACTTTCGGCCGGAGCTTTGGTACGGAACTCAGCGCAGAAAACCGCCGCATGATGTACGTTCCGAAGGGATTTGCACACGGCTTCCTGACGCTCACCGACGATACCGAGGCCTTTTACCTGGTCGACGAGTTCTACTCGCCCGAAAACGAAAGAGGCATCCGTTTCGACGATCCCGAGTTCGATCTCAAATGGCCCGAAGCGCCGGCCGTGGTTTCCGACAAGGACAGGTCGCATCAGAATTTCGATCGCGCCTGGCATATCGGTCAATGAGGATCCTGTTTACCGGTGGAAGCTCGTTTACCGGCTACTGGTTCATAAAGGAACTGGCGGCCGCCGGACACGAGGTGGTGGCGATCTTTCGGCAGAGCGAATACGCCGACGAGCCGCGGCGAACCCGAGTGGCGCTGCTGAACAAGCTGTGCCGGCCGGTACACGACGTCGCGTTCGGCGACGACCGCTTTGTCGATCTCATCGATGAGGGCGGTTGGGACGTTTTTTGCCATCACGGCGCCGACTCCACCAATTACAAGAGCCCGGATTTTGACGTCACAGCAGCGCTAGCTGCCAACGCGTTCCGGCTTCTTTCCGTCATCCGCTCTCTCCAGAGTACCGGCTGCGGCAGCATCGTCCTGACTGGAAGCGTGTTCGAGAACGATGAGGGGGCTGGCTCGGCGGAATTGCACGCGTTTTCGCCGTACGGCGTCTCCAAGGGCCTGACCTGGCAGATGTTCCGCTACTACGCGCACGCAGCCGACATGCCTTTACGGAAATTCGTCATCCCCAATCCGTTCGGGCCTTTCGAGGAGCCACGCTTCACGAATTATCTGATGACCAACTGGCTCAACGACCGCAGGCCCGCGGTCAACACGCCTGCCTATGTTCGGGACAACATCCACGTCGCGCTGTTGGCCAAGGCCTACTGCAACTTCGTGACCTCTCCCCCTGATGGTGCGGCCCGCCTCGGACCGAGCGGTTACGTGGAAACCCAAGGTGCATTCACCATGCGTTTCGCGGCTGAAATGCGGGCGCGACTCGCGCTGCCCTGCGAATTCGAGCTCAAGACGCAGACCGCGTTCCCCGAGCCGAAGATCAGAATCAATACGGACATTCTTGATGCGTCGGCGTTTCGCTTCGATGAAGCGGCGGCATGGGACGCCATGGCCGAATACTACCTTGCTCTCGTCCGGCGACCCGCGCTCGCCGAAACATGAGTACGATGGCTCTCTCGGAAGGAACGACGATCGGAGCCTCACGCGACGTGCGGTATCCTGGCCTCTTGCTATTTACCTTTCTCATCCTCAATCTCGCATTCCTGATCTTTTTCTGCGACCGCGACGGCTACGAGGGCGACGATCTCAACAGCGTGGTCCCGATGTTCCATCTGGACGCGGCGAAGCAAGGCGCGTTGTACATCTACCGTTACGCGTGGCAACCGCTCTCCTACGAGCTTGGTGCGGCGGTCTACCGGGTGACCCACTGGCCCGACGCGGTATTCATGCTCGCCCCCGTCTGTGCAGCCATTTCGCATTCGCTGCTCCTGCTGATGCTCTGGCGCGATCGCAGGCTGGCGACGTTGCTCGCGAGCCTGGTCGTACTGCTGGCGATCCCGGAACTCTGGTATTCGGGCCTCTATTTCAATTCCACCGTGCTCGGCCTGCCGTTTGCGCTCACCGCCCTCTGGCTCTTGCGGTCGAGGCTGTCGCTCCCTGCCGCCATGCTCGCCGGCACCCTGACGGGCATTGCAATCCTGATGCGGCTGGACTTCATCCTGGCTTGCCCGGCGCTTGCGGTTATCGCCTGGAGCGCCGGCCGATCCATTGGGCCGCCGCTTGTCCTGGCGCTGGGAGTAGTAGGCGTCCTGATTGCGGCGACCCTGATCGGCTGGCTCGAGCCCGCGCAAATTCTTCTCACCTATCGGGAAAGCAGCGCCGAGATCGTTGCCAAGAGTGCGGATCCCGGCTGGGATTTGCGAACCAAGCTTTTCGTCGCCTCGGTCGTCCTTAGTCCGATCGGATGGGGAATTGTGCTGCTCGGAGGACCCGACGTTGTCCTGCGAGCACTTCGACATGACCGCATCATCTTCCTCGCCTGGGCCGCGGCCATTGCGGCTCTCGCCATTCCGCTGCGCGGCCTGCTCAGCGCCAAATACGTCATTCCGCTGCTGATGTTCACACCCTTCTTTCTGGCGTCGGCACTATCCGCGATCGAGCGAAGGACCCCGGAAGGTCCGAGACGGTTTCTGCTTCCGGCAGCCGTGGTGGCAAGCTGTTTCCTGCTGATATTTTCGTTCAGCCTGACCGGTACGGCGCCATACATTCACATCGGCCTGCAGGCGACGCGCCCGGTCGTAACGCACGACGGGTTCCGATCCTACGGAGGCTATCTGTGGCAAATGGCAGCGGTTGATCGCTATGTCCCGCGCCTCGAGTCCCAGCTCGCTGCGGATTGCATCATCAGCGAGATCATGAGGGGTGGCCCTGATATCGTCGTGGTGGGACAAGAAAGCGCGATGCTGCCGGGCGGCATCGGATGGCGTCATGTCCAGCTCGGCCTCGAGCGGGCCGGCTATCAAGGCACATTCGTCGCGCCCCATCAAATCAGCTTCGACGTTAATGGCCACCGGCTCACTCTATTAACGCAGGCCTCGCAAGAAGCGATCGCCGGGTTCGACAGAGGTCGCGGAGTGAAATTGTACGATCTGCGCGATTCCGAGCTCGTTGCGAGCTGTCCCCTGAAATCGGTGCAGGCTGGGACGACTGAGTAACCGGCGGCGGGCCGCGCAAGCAGGGTTCACATCGATATGTCGAAGTCATCCTTCATTCTCGTTCTCTTCAGCGTGACGCTGTCCTCGACCGCCCAACTCCTGCTCAAGGCCGGCATGACGAGCGACGTCATCCAGCGCGCCCTCGCCTCCGGGCGTGGCCTGTTGATTATTCCCGGCATCGCCGCTACCCCCCAGATTTTCGCCGGGCTTGCGACATTCGCCCTCAGCGTCCTGACGTGGCTGTTTGTCCTGTCAAAGGTCGAAGTCTCACAGGCGTATCCAGCCGTGGCCCTTGGCATCGTGGTCACGGCCTTGGGCGGATACTTTCTTTTCGGTGAAGCGCTCAATTACATCCGCATCCTCGGAATAACCATTGTCATCACCGGGGTAGCGGTCGTCGCGGCGAGCTGAGCGCGCCGGGTTTCCAGAGGCGTGTCAGTGTCGAAAATCCGCAACGCAATTGTGTTCAGATCGAAAATGCGAGCCGATTTCCGCAGACCGCAAGATTGCGAACGCAATGAGATTTCCATGACCCGCCAAATACCGACCGGCATTCGATCCCGGATCACAGCCCGGCTTGGCGCGATTACTGTACCGCGAATTCTGGCACCGCTTGTCTGTGCAGCCGCCGTTGTGTCCGCCACCGCAGCGCGGGCCGCTTCCTGGACGGTCTCGGTTGACGAGCGAAACGGCCTGCCAATGATCAGCATTGGTGGCGCCCCGGCGATGACGCCCGATTTCGTGTTCTGGGGCAGGAATTGGAGCTGGACCGACACGTTGCCGACTTTCCGCATCAATGGATCGTTCGACTACGCAATGACCGCCCAGAACTCCCTACTTGGGCTCGATCTGCGCGGAACCATTCGCAGGCCATCCGACCGGCAGCTCAGATATGAACTGGAAATCGATGCCCGCAACGCTCGGTCGAACATTGTCGGCGGCGGCATCTCTTTCAGATTCGACCTGCCGAAGGGAGTTCGCCAGCTTGGCGAACCGGAAGTCCTTCCGGGCAATGTCGGCTGGGCGTGGGGCCGTCAGCAATCCACCCGGATCGAAGTCCGCTTCGATCCTCCGCCCGCCTCGATCTTCTTCGAACGCGGCTCCAAGTCGGAGGTCCGCGCATTCCTCTATGGGAGCGAGATACCACAAGGCACTCGGCGCCATGTCGTGACCGTGGACACGTCGGGCGACTTCCAGATTACGCCGACGTTCACGGAACGCTACGGTCCGTCAGATACACCATCCTGGTCCACCAACTTGTTGTTCGATTCGGCCATCGCGTCATGGAACGTCGCGCCGGTCGATCTTTCGTTCCTGAATGCGGCGGAGCGCCCGGCAGGCAAGCGCGGATTCGTGCGAGCAAACAACGACAGCCTCATCTTCGAGGACGGTACGCCCGCCCGGTTCTGGGGAACCAATCTCACAGCCTCCGCGCTGTTCGGCACCACCCGCGACAACGTGAAGCGTCAGGCGCGGCGACTGTCGGAGCTCGGATTCAATCTCGTCCGGATTCACCACCACGACTCCTATTGGGTAAGCCCCAACATTTTCGGAAAGGACTCTCCAAATACCAGAAATCTCGACGACGGCGCCCTTACCCAGCTCGACTGGTGGATCAAATGCCTGAAGGACGAAGGGATCTATGTCTGGCTCGACCTTCACGTGCAACGTGGTCTGCTGAGCGGCGACAACATCGAGGCCTTCTCGGAGATCGCCAAGGGTCGGCCCTTCGTGGAGCCGAAGGGCTACAACTACGTCAACCCGAGTATCCAGGACGCGATGAAGGATTTCAACGCAGCCTACGTGAATCATTTCAACAAATTCACCGAGCTTCGCTACAAGGATGATCCGGCCATCGTGGCTATGCTGATCTCCAATGAAAATGACGTCACGTTTCACTTCGGAAACGGCCTGTTGCCGGTACAGAACGTTCCCTGGCATTCGGCACGCTTCATGGCCGAAGCGCGCGCATTTGCAGCGCGCAACAGCCTTCCTGCGGAAGCCACCACCCGGACGTGGGAGCCTGGACCGTCGAAGCTCTATCTGAACGATCTTGAGCAGCGTTTCCACGCCAACATGATCGATGACCTTCGTCGACTGGGCGTCAAGGTGCCTCTCGCCACGACCAACTATTGGGGAGCGGAGCCCTTAAGTTCGTTACCGGCGCTAACCGCCGGCGATCTGATCGACGCGCATTCGTACGGTGGTGTAGGTGAACTTGAAAAGAATCCCGTCTACGCGGCGAACCTGGTTCACTGGATCGCTGCCGCGCAGGTGGTCGGCAAGCCCTTCAGCGTTTCGGAGTGGAACGTCTCTCCGTTTCCAATCCCGGACCGCCACTCCAGCCCGCTCTATGTCGCAGCCTCTGCCGCCCTGCAGGGCTGGGACGCCATGATGCAGTTCGCCTACACGACCCTTCCGCTGAACGATCGCGGCGGTCCGTCGAACTGGCACGCCTTCAACGACCCCGCGCTGACGGCCATGCTTCCAGCTGCAGCATTGCTCTACAGGCGGCATGACGTACGCGAAGCGGAAACGACATATGTCTACGCGCCATCCGAGCGCGACCTCTTCTATCGCGCGCCGTCGCCCGACAACTCAGCAGCGCTTCGAACGGCAGCCGAGAAAGGCAAACTGTCAATTGCAATGCCTGCGACAGCTTCGCTGCCCTGGCTGCATCCAGGCGAAGTGCCGTCCGGCGCCAAAATTCTCAACGATCCGGATCAGCCGTTGATTGATCCGGCCGCGGGCGAGATCAGTTCTGACAACGGCGAGTTGCGACGCAATTGGGAGCTCGGAATATTCACGATCGATACCCCCCGCACCCAGGCCGCCACCGGCTGGATCGGACGTCGCTCGCTCGAGTTGGCCGACGTTGGTTTCGACATTTCGACGCCGAACGCAAGCATCGCGGTCCAGAGCCTGGACGGACGCGCGATCCCTGACGCCAAGGCGCTTCTGATCTCGCTCGGAGCGCGTTCCGTTCCAACCGCCGGCAACCAACTCCCGTTCCGCTCGGAACCGGTCGTCGGCAGGCTTCGGATTCGCGCCTCGCAGGGGCTGAAGCTCTACCGGCGTGTATCGCCGGGCGAGGAACGCGTGGTCCCCACCGACTACCACGACGGCCGCTATCTCGTGACGCTCGATCGCAGCCTTTCCACCTACTGGCTCGTCCTGAAGTGAGTACATTTCCGTGACGGTCGAAATCGGGCGCAACGTGCCTTCGCAGTTGCAGTCACTTCGGCGCCGGATGCTGGATGCGAGCGCATGGCTGCTGTTCGGCGGCGGCTTCGGCATGGCACTGCGATTTGCCACCAATCTGTTGCTGACCAGATTGCTGGCGCCCGAGATGTTCGGCATTGTCTCGATCGCCACCGTAGTCCTGATCGGCGTGGCGATGTTCTCGGACCTCGGCCTCAAGCAATGCATCGTGCAAAGCCGGCGAGGCTCAGATCCCGAGTTCTTGAATACGGCATGGTCTGTGCAGTGCCTTCAGGGCGCACTGACATGGCTGATCGCACTCGGCGTCAGCATGGCGATCTTCTGGCTTGATCGGCTGGAGCTGTTACCCAAGACCAGCGTCTATTCCGACGCGAGGTTCCCGTTCGTCATTGCCGTCATGTCCCTGGCGATGATCATTTCCGGTCTTTCGTCGACAAAACTATATGAAGCCAGCCGGCGCCTCGTGGTGGGACGCATCGCCCAACTGGAGCTCGTTTCGCAAATCCTTGGCGCCCTGTTCATGGTTGCATGGGCGGTTGTCGACCCATCGATCTGGGCTTTGGTCGGTGGAGCGATCGCCACCTACACGATGCGGACCATACTTAGTCACGTCTGGTTGCCCGGCCCTCCCAATCGCTGGCAATGGAACAAGGCCGCCCTTGCCGAGATAATTCATATAGGGCGGTGGCTGTTCACATCCTCGATCATGGGCTTTCTGGTGAACAACGGTGACCGCCTGCTGCTTGGCGGCATGCTCGACGCGCACCTGCTCGGCGTCTATGCGATCGCGTACCTCATCTTCAATTCGGTCGAGCAGATTTGGAACACGATCATCAGCGAGGTGGTGTATCCGGCGCTGAGCGAGATCGTGCGTGAGCGCGCCGACCAGGCGACCCGGAGCTTTTACCGCGTCTATACTCTCGTCGCTTCCGGCGTGTATCTTTCGGCCGGCGCGCTCTTGGTCGCTGGCGGAACTCTTGTGCGGCTGCTGTACGACGCCCGCTATGCCGACGCGAGCTGGATGCTGCAGTTGCTGGCGATTGCGCTGATCAGCGTTCCGCAGCGCACTGCCGTCTACTACCTGCTGGCGCACGGACGAGCAGCTGCGCTGTCCGCTATTCTTGCCGTCCGGTTGGTGACGTCGTTTGTCGCGATTCCGGTCGGCTTCCATCTGCTCGGGCTTCCCGGCGCACTGTGTGGACTCGTACTCAGTCACTTCGCGCCTGTCCCGGTGATCATTTATTTCAGCGCTCGTGCTGGATTGTTCGATATCCGCAAAGAACTGATCGCCTTGCCGATGATCGGGTTCGGCATGGCGATCGGAATGCTGGCCAATTGGGGGATCGAATGCCTGAGATGAGGATACGGTCCGTCGCGGACAGATGCGGGCTCAAGACCCTGAACGAGGACATCACCACGTCATGAGAGTAACTTTCGTCGTTCCTCCCGACACCTTGAGCGGTGGCATCAAGGTGGCTCTGATCCACGCGCGCGCATTGGCTCGAAAGGGGCACGACGTCCGGATCGTTTCGCCGTCCTGGCCGCGTCTTTCCGTTGTCCAGAAGGTTCGTTATTTCGTCAAAGGCAAAGGCTGGCCAGTCGATACGCCTCATCCAATCCTGCCGCTCGAAGGAACCGGAATCACACGCTGTGTTCTCGATCGTTATCGCCCGGTCGTCGACAGCGATGTTGACGACGGCGATGTGGTCGTCGCGACCTGGTTCGAGACCGCGCACTGGGTGAACGCGCTCAGCTCTTCCAAGGGGGCCAAGGTGCACCTCATCCAGCATCACGAGATCTTCGATTACCTCCCGGTGGACCGCTGCCGCGCAACCTATCGTCTGCCGCTGCACAAGGTCGCGGTCTCACGTTGGCTAAAGGAGACCATGGCGGCCGAATACGGAGATCGGACGGTGGACCTCGTACCCAACAGCGTCGACCGCGCGCAGTTTTTCGCACCGGCACGAGGCAAGCAGGGCCGTCCAACGATCGGACTCCTGTACTCCAGTGTTCCGTTCAAAGGGCTTGATGTCGCTCTTGAGGGGATACGGCTCGTCGCGCGGCGCGTGCCTGGCCTGCGCATCGTCGCGTTTGGAAGCGAGCAGATCAGGCCTCACCTTCCACTGCCAGCCGAATCTGATTTCCACTACCGCCCCCCGCAGGAACGGATTCGCCAACTCTACGCCGGCTGCGACGTCTGGCTTACCGCCAGTCGCAGCGAGGGATTCAATCTCCCGGCCCTGGAGGCCATGGCCTGCCGTACCCCCGTGGTGTCGACGCGAACAGGTTGGCCGGAAGAGGCGATCGTCCCCGGGGAGAATGGTCTCCTCGTCGACGTCGATGACGGACTTGCGCTAGCGGCCGCGCTGGAGCGGATATTGACCGCTGACGAGAAGGATTGGCGAATACTCTCCGAAAATGCCTATCTGACGTCGAGCCGCGGATCCTGGCACGAAAGCGCCGATCTATTCGAACAGGCGCTCGTCCACGCGCTGCGGCGTGCAGCGCGCGGCGAGATCGCGGGCTCCTGCCAGGGACCGGACCTGCTTGACGCCGGTGCCGGAGAACCGCACCGGGTACCTGCCGAAGCCATTGTCAAAAAACCTTAGCTTAGCTCTGCTATCGCGCCCCATTGCAGGAGTGCGTCGGCGCTTTGAGCGCGCTCCGTCAGCGCGCAATAGACACATTCACAAGAGGCTCGTGCTGCGATGAAATTGCTTGTGGTGATCGTCAATTACCGCGTCGCTCACCTGACCATCGATTGCCTTCAATCGATCGCCCCCGAGATCGGTCGCATGCCGGATACGCATGTCGCGATCTGCGAAAATGGCACCGGAGACGACTCGGCTTCCCGTATCCAGAAAGCCATCGACGACAATGGCTGGGGCACTTGGACGTCGCTGACAGCCATCAGCCCGAATTTGGGGTTTACCGGCGGCAATAACGCAGTGATCAGGCCGGCGCTGCAGTCACCCACGCCCCCGCAATACGTCCTGCTGCTAAACGCGGACACCGTCATTCGTCCGAATGCTTTTCGAGCACTCGTCGATTTCATGGACCAACATGCGGAAGTTGGCATTGCGGGAAGCCGTCTCGAAGACCCCGATGGAACGCCGCAACGATCGGCATTCCGATTCCAGTCCCCGCTGGGGGAATTCGAAGGCGCGCTCAAGCTCGGTATCGTGACGCGGCTGCTCGAGCCCTGGGTAACGGCGCCGCCGGTGCGCGATCGGGCCTACGCGACTGACTGGGTAGCAGGCGCAAGCATGATCATCAGACGTGAAGTATTCCAGCAGATCGGGCTGCTCGACGAGGGCTATTTCACGTATTTCGACGACATCGACTTCTGCTTCAACGCACGCAAGGCAGGATGGTCGACCTGGTACGTTCCGACGAGCCGGGTGGTGCACCTCGTCGGGCAAAGCACGGGCGTGTCGGAAGCGAGGCCGAAAAGGCAACCTTCTTACCTCTTTCAGGCGCGTCGGCGCTATCTGCTGAAGAACCACAATCCATTCTATGCGGCCCTCGCCGACCTTGGCCGCATCGCCGGACTGGCGCTGTGGCGAGCGCGGGTCAAGCTGACTGGCAAACTGGATTCGACAGCCCCCCATCTGCTGGTTGATTCGATCCGCCACAGCGTGTTCATGACCGGCTTTCATCTCAAGGATGTTCCGAACCCGGCACTGGTACGGCAGATGACATGAACAACGGACATCGCTGTTCGATCCTGGTGGACTGCGCGCGACGGTGCCGGTGGGTGCGTGCAACCCGCGGCTTGATCGATTGCCGACGTCTGACCGACTGGGACAATAGCGCTGATTCTTGCGCTGTCGGTCGGCACCCGGACCCATAGGACACCATGCAGGCGAACTGGTTCGCTACCTTTGCGCTGCTTGCTTGGCCTCTGGTAGCCATATGGCTCTATCGAACCCGTCCGATCGGCCAAGCCACGGTCTGGACGATCTTGGGGGGCTATCTGTTGTTGCCAGCGGCTTGGGCAATCAAATTCCCGATGATCCCGCCGATCGACAAGACGACCATTCCGAGCGCCTCCGCTCTCATCGCCTGCCTGTTGATGTCGCCTAGCGGACTGACGGCCTGGAAACGGTTCGGCCTCATCGAAATCGTGGTCCTGATCTACGTGGGCAGCCCCATCGTCACTGCCCTGCTCAATGGCGACGACATCGTGGGAAGAGGCACCGTCTTGCCCGGCGTCGGGCTGTACGATGGTCTCTCCACAGCCGAATATCAGGTATTGCAGATCGTTCCGCTCATCCTTGGCCGCCAGTTCCTGAGAAGCCCGCGCGACACCGAAATGGCACTGCGCGCTCTCGTTATCGCCGCCCTGCTCTACTCATTGCCGATGCTGTTGGAGGTTCGCCTCAGCCCGCAGCTTCACACCTGGGTCTACGGCTATTTTCCGCACTCCTTCCTTCAGCAGATCCGGGCGGGCGGCTTCCGGCCGGTGGTATTCGTGGGCCACGGACTCCTGGTCGCCTTCCTGACGATGATCTGCCTCCTTGCCGCCGCGGCCTTGTGGAGATCGCGAACCCGTATTGGCGGGCTTCCGCCGGCAGCCGTGACGATGTACCTGAGCGGCGTCCTGATCCTCTGCAAGAGCGTAGGACCCGTGGTTTATGCGGTTATTCTGCTACCGGTCGTGCGCTTCGCTTCGGCCCGGGTGCAGCTTCGGGTGGCCGCAGTTCTCACCATCGCGGCCCTGTTCTATCCGAGCCTTCGGGCCGCAGATCTTGTGCCGGCGGAGACATTGCTATCCTGGGCTGCCACATTCAGCGACGACCGGGCGGAGTCGCTTGCCACCCGGTTTTACAACGAAAAGAAACTGCTCGATCATGCGTCTGAACGTTTCTGGTTTGGCTGGGGCAGGTACGGACGCAACCGCATCATCGATCTCGAATCCGGGAAGGATGAAAGCATAGCCGACGGGCTTTGGATCATAACCATGGGACAGCTCGGCTATGTGGGATTTCTCGCCCAGTTCGGACTCTGGGGCCTGATTGTATTTCGAGCAGTTCGTGCAGCCGGGCGGATCAGTGACCCGGCCAGCAAGACGCGCCTTGCCACGCTCTCCATTCTTCTTGCCGTCTACACCATAGACCAGCTCCCAAATGCACCGATCAGTCCGCTGATGTGGCTGATCGCCGGCGCACTCCTCGGACGCGCGGAGGACGCTTCTCGCCTCCGCCGGCCGGCCCGCCAGGACAACTCTCCGCCTGCCCCCGATCCGCATGCGGCGGCTGGCCACAGCAGCACCCCATCGAAGGCGGCTTTTGCCGCGATGCCATGATGTTTGACAGAACAGTCTCTCCCTTGGTGCTTCTGCATGGCTCTGTCGGGCTCGGATGCGCAACCAACCGAGCCATTCATGGCTTCCCAACTCAAACAGTCATTGGTGAGACCTAGTGAGAGAACGATTTGTTGATACAAGACTTGGTCGCTTTGCGCTTACCGCTCGCGGCGCGCTGGAGACACTGATTGCGCTATACAGCCGCCCGGAAAATATTGGAGTTCTTATCAACGATCAGATAGCTACTTCCCTTCTCGTTCGACTGTGCCGGGAAAACAAAAGCTTCATAGACGTCGGAGCCCATATCGGATCAATCGTCTCTCAGGTTGCCTACCACGGTCCCTCCATCAAGATTGTCGCGATAGAACCCATACCCGGGAAAGTTGCGAACCTTCGACGTCGCTTCGCAAATATTGAAGTCATCGGATGCGCGCTTGGGGACACGGATTTGGGAGAGATAGCTTTCTTCATACACAAGAAGCGCTCGGGCTATAGTTCGCTGATCAAGCCCCGGCAAGACGCGGACACCATCGAAATAAAGGTCCCGCTAAGAAAGCTCGATAATCTAATATCTCCGTCAGATAGTGTTGATGTCATCAAAATAGACGTCGAGGGCGCCGAGCTTGGCGTCCTTCGCGGCAGTGAAAACCTGATTTCCAGGAACAGGCCTGTTGTCATGTTTGAAAGTGGCCCGGTCGCCGAACATGACTTCGGCTACTCGAAGGAAGATATGTGGCGTTGGTGGAACGAAAGAGCTTACGAATTACTACTGCCGAATCGAGTAGCTCACGATGGTTCCGGAATGAGCCTCGACTGCTTTCTGGATGCACATGTTTATCCACGGCATACGACGAACTACTTTGCGGTACCGACAGAACGCCGCATCGAAATACGCGACCGGGCGCGTGTGTTGAATAAAGTCCTTTGACGACGTCGTTTCAAAGGCTGCCCCACAAGATGCTTGTTCATCGCGGCCGGATCGATCTCGAAGGTCTTTCGATGCAGCGGCGACTGGAAATCGGCGGGCGCCCTCGCATCCGGGCGCTGCTTGTTTGGGTCACGCCGCCCCGGCGTTTTCTGCCATCGCAGCGGGGTCGCCGGCCTCACGCATAATGTCGCTTGTCGGCGATCAAGCTTGACGTCTCACGAACAAAGGCAATGTCGACCTGATTGAGCGCGCCATCAAGCGGCCGACGGTGAATTTGCCAAATGTCGTAGGCAATGAATCCCCGTTCTTTCATGAACAGCACAACCTCGTCCAATAGCGGCGCGCCCTCGTTGATCTCGATGATGGCGATTTCGAGCAGAACAAGCTCAAAGGAAGGCAAGACCCCAACCGCGCCTTTCAGGATTTGCAGCTCATAGCCCTGGGCATCGATCTTCAGGAGGCCAGGCGGCTTTACACTCCGAAGAAGCGAGTCGAGGGTTCGCAGGCGACGCTGTTCCGTCGTGCGCGGAACGCCGCTGCGTTCCGGCAGGATCGAGGAACCAGACCCCATGACGTTGAACGGAACCGTCACATCGTTCTCCGCCCCCAGCAGCTCGCCGACGAGCTCGGCATTGAGCTCTTTTTCGAAGCGAGCGAGATCGGGCTGGCCCGCCACGTTTGGCTCAACCATGACCAAGCGGCTGTTCGGCCAGATCTGCCTGACGGTTCGGCTCCACTCGCCCTGGAATGCACCGACGTCGACGATTGTCGCGGGCATGAAGCCGCGGTTGGCAAGCGCCGTCAACCCATGGGTCATGTGCGGAGCGAGAGCATAGTCGTAGGCGAACTTCTCGAATTCGGCATGGGCAAGCTGAAAACCGAGGTGAAATATCGCCGATTTCAGTCGTCCCGGCAGACAGAGTTGCAAGGATTGGATGACAAGCTTCTTCACTACAGGTCAATCATGATTGTTATGGCACTGCCTGCTTGTATGTGCGGTCGGTGTCAATCGCGTGACGGGACATCGGCGCGACGCACCGCACAGGCGGAGACAGGGGTTTGTCCCGCTGTTGTGCAACTTCGCATTCATCGCTCAGGAGGCGCAGACGGGGCAAAGGCAACGCTGAATTCCGGGGCATTCCCGTGACGTTATGGATCAACCGAGAAATGGTCAGGGACAAGCCCGCGATGGTGCCATTCATACATGGTCACATAGGCGCGTTCGATATGGCGCACGAAAAGTGCAGTGTCGAACAAGGGGGCTTCGCGTCGACGCTCGCTCAGCTTGCGACGGAGTTCGCGCGCCTTCTCGGGATTGGAGCCGATCTCCACTGCCCGCGCCTCATATTCGGCGAGGCTGTTTGCGACGAGTTCCGGCATCCGCAACGCTTTCGACAGGCTCGCGCCCACCCTTCCTGGAAAAGTATCACCCAGGCAGGTGAGGACCGGCATATCCGCACGCAGAGCGTCGACAGCGGTCGCATGGGCATTGTAGGGAAGCGTATCGAGGAACAGATCTGCGCATCTCTGTCTGGCAACATGCTCGCACGCGTCCTTCACCCGCCCTGCAAAGACAAGGCGTTCCGGATCGACCCCGCGAGCGCACGCCTCGGCCTTCAGGTTGGCGATGGCCGTTGGATTGTCGGTCCGCAGCCAGAGGACGCTTTCCGGAACTGCCGCAAGAATGCGCATCCACACATCAAAGACATCGGGGGTGATCTTGAACGTGTTGTTGAAGCAGCAAAATACGAAGCCGGTCGATGGCAGGGCCAACTCGTTTCGCGTGAACACGCGATCAGAAACCTGCGCCGTCCTGTCCACCACGAGAAAGCTGTCCGGCAGAGAAACCACCTTTTCCGCGTAGTGCGGCCGGGAGGCAGGCGGAAGGACGGAGGCATCGCCGATGATGTAATCCACGTAGTCGACGCCCATCGTGGCAGGATAGCCGAGGTAGCTGACTTGGAGTGGCGCCGGCCGTCTTGCCAGAATCCCTGTTCGGGCTCCGCCGGTGTACCCGGTCAGATCCACCAGAATATCGATGTTGCGGGCCCTGATCTGGCCGGCTATCTCATCGTCTCCGAGGCTCTGCCAGTCCTTGAACTCGTCGAATGCCGCCTCGACGCGCCTGCGCGTGTTTGAATGGTCGTCCGGCCCGACGGAAATGCCGGTGACGCGGAAGCGCGAGCGATCGTGTCCCTCGAAGAGCCCAACGGCCAGGGCAGATACGGGATGCTCACGAAAGTCAGCGGATAGGTAAGCGACATTGATGCGATCCGATGCCGCACCTGGCTCCCGCCGCAGAACGCCGGGGAAAGGCGCGAAACGCCGCGCCGCCCATCGTCTCGTTTGCTGCAGTTGGATCGATTCCGACGACAGCACGGAGAGAAGGCAGTACGGCGGACTCGGCAGGTCGTTCTTGCCAGCCGGTGCACCGAGCTCCGCGCTATATCGGTCGAACTCTGCCCAGTCGCAAAGATGCATCTTGGCGTGAAGACAGATTCCGCGAAGCTCCGCAAGCCGTGGCTGCAGCGCCAGCGCAGCTTCAAAGTCGGCAATCGCCTGGTCGTATTTCCTTACGGAATAAAACAGGTGACCGCGCCCGAACCTGGCCTCAGCCAGGCCCGGCTCGTGCATCAGGGCTCGATCATAGGCGATCAGCGCCTCGTCCTGCCGTCCAACGGACTTGCAGACATCGGCGCGGCCAAGCCAGGCCCGCGCCAGCCCAGGACTCAACGCGATCGCCCTGTCATACGCTGACAATGCCTCCTCCCCGCGATTCAGCTTGCTGCAAACGGCCCCGAGGCCGAGCAGCGCGTTGAGCAAGTTCGGATTGAAAGCAAGAGCTCTCGCGAACGCCGTCACCGCCTCCTCGTAGCGAGACAATTCGGCCAGGACATTGCCGCGAACAAGCCAGACATCCGGATCATCCGGCTTCAACTCAAGCGCTTCCTGATTCAGCGCCTCCGCGCTCGCGAAATTTGCAGCCTGGGCCTCGATGATCGACAGGTGATGGTAGGCTAAGAAGTACCCGGCGGATTTGTCGATCGCCCTTCGATACAACCTGACGGCTCGGCCTATGTTGCCGTCGCGGTGATGCCGAATGGCGTCCGCGAGATCACGATCACCACCGCGCGACATCGGCGCAATCTCGTTGCTCACGCAAACCGTTAAATGCCGAACAAGGCGGCCCTCTCATGCCCGACCAGCAAGACACCGGATCGCTGCTCGCCTCACTCTTCGAGAAAAAGCCCATTTCCTCTCAGGCCTGATCTCCATCGGTTCCGCCGGTCCTATATTCCGCCGGATCGCGAGTTGACAGCTCTATTCCCGCGGCCGCAAGCGAGCGCATGATGCGATCGGCGTAATTGCGCCATTGCACCTGCATAGGCGGAGGAACTTCGGTCCAAGGCTCGCAGTTCTCGCCAAACTGCACTCTTCGGATGACATCCCCGAAGATATCTCGAACATCGCCTTGAGACATAATTTATTCTTCCAATATCCGTTCAGCCGCACGCCACGATCGGATATCCCGCATTCCGACCGACAGCCTGACCAGCAGGCAATCCAAAAAGCCAATCTCGCGGTACATCTGACCTCGGACCGGCTTACGTCGCCGCGGAGAACTCCCCAGACCGATTCATTCCTCTTGTATCTGCGTACGTCGCTTGGCAAGCGTTCGCAGCCTTCCGCGTGGACATTCGACCTCGCGCAATCCCCAAGGATTGCTGCCCACGTAACACGCTATGGGGGTTTGGATCGCTCCCTCGCACTGAACTTGCCAGAGTTCGCCGACCGTGTTGCGGATGTAGCAAGCGTCCGGCGTGTAGACTAACGTCGTCCCCGCCGGAACAGGTCGTCCACCTCCGGTAACGGCCGTGCACGCACCCAAGCTCACGACGAACAAGGTCGCGGCAACAAGTCTCAGCACTCCGGTTTCCCTCGCCCCAAAAAGCAGGACACGATGCGTTGAGACCAATTGCCGTGGCTGTTGGCGCATTACGCACACCGCCACAAACTCGGCAAAGCATGTGTCCTAACCGAAAATTAACGTAACGTTGCTGCATGACTTCCGCATGACCGTTTCACAACGGTCGACGCGAACCGCTGCGGGCCGTTGAGATCGATCCGGCAGATCCCAACCTGCTCGAGAAGATATATCTCGCGTCGTAGCGAAATCTGCGGATCTTTGCCGCTGTCGCTTTCTTTGCGGATTTCCATCGCACTGTCGCGGCTTTCCAGAAGTGTCGCGTTTGTTTCAATGTATCGTCACACACTTGCAGTCGCGTTTCTTCAACGCGCCGTCACATCCAGAAGTGTCGTGTTTGTTTCAACGTGCCGTCACTGTGACTCGCCATAGTGGTTCATCAAAAATTAATTCAGCTTGATGCGCTGTCGGCGGTGGTAATTTCATGGCAATGTCGCGACTGGGTGGGGCTGCGGCACTCTCATTGAAGGACCTGGTCACCGAGCGCTCTGCGCCGGCCACGGTCATTGCCGAGGCAGAGACGAAAGCTCTTGACCTATCAAGCGAACTGCGGCGCGATGTTCATGGCGTGCTCGGAATACCCATCGATGCGATTGACATGGATGGCGTTCTCGCACGCATTTTCACTGCAACTGCAACTTCCGCACCGTTGTGGATATCAACGCCAAATCTGGATTTCCTGGCCTGCAGCCGATCGGACCCGGAATTTCGTGAATCGTTGCTGTTGAGCGATCTTTGTGTCCCTGATGGCATGCCGATCGTGTGGATTTCCCGCCTGCTGGGCATCCCGATCAGGCGACGGATCGCCGGATCCGATATTTTCGCAAGACTGAAGCAGCGCGTTGCTCCGCGCTTCACGACATTCCTGTTTGGCGGTGCGGAAGGGATTGCGGAACGGGCCGCGCTGCGGATCAATCAGGAAAAATGCGGACTGACCTGTGTCGGAACGCACTATCCGGGATTCCGGCCGGTCGAGGAAATGGGCGGAAAGGCCGTCATCGATACCATCAACCTTAGCGGCGCCCACATACTCGCCATCGGATTGCCGGCGCGCAAAGGCCAGCCGTGGCTTTTGCGAAATCGTGACCGGCTGACAATTCCCGTGAGAGCAAGCCTCGGGGCGACCCTGAATTTTCAGGCCGGCTCCCTTGCGCGCGCACCCGCCTTCATGCGGTCGTATGGCCTGGAGTGGCTGTGGCGCATCATGCAGGAGCCGCATCTGTGGAAGCGCTACTGGAGCAATTTGGGCACCTTGTCGTTTCTGCTGCTGACACGCGTATTTCCGCTCGCGACCGCCCAGCTTTGGGCAAGGTCCATGCGCCATGACCGCGACCTTACGGTCCAGCGAAGCCAGGGCGCAAACACAACCGTGCTTCATCTGACCGGGGCTGCCGTCGCCCGTCACGTCGCAAAGGCGGCGACCTGGATCGGCGCTGGTTTGTCGTCTGCCGGCCCCATGACGATCGACATGAGCAAGGTAACCGCGATCGATACCCGTTTCATCGGACTGCTGTTGATGACCCGCAAGGGCCTTGGAAAGCTCAATCAGCCATTGCGGCTGGTCGGTGCTCCCTTTCACGTACGGATCGTGATGCGCCTCAACGGTTTTGGTTATCTGCTTGAGGCAAACGGTCGGGGGTAGACATTGTCAATTGTGCATGTCTCAACCCCGCCGCAGCAGATCAGGACCATAGGCCTGATTGCCGCAGCTATGGCGTGCGCCGTGGCCGCTTCCTACGGCGAGCCGATGCTCGACGCTGTGCGCCGTTGGGGTGCACAGGAAGAGTACAGCCATGGCTTCCTTATCCCTGCGATCTCCGCATGGCTGCTTTGGACGCGACGGCAGGTAATCATCGAGAGCCTCGGCAGACCCTCATGGTCGGGACTGCTCGTCGGCGCCCTCGCCGCGGCAATTCACATCATCGGCGAGCTGAGCGCGCTGTTCGTGCTGTCACAGCTCGCCATGATCCTGGCGCTGTTCGGCGCCTCGCTGTGTATCGGCGGTACCGGCCTGCTGCGGGTCACGTTCGTCCCTATCGCGTTTCTCGCTTTCGCGATTCCGCTTCCCTATTTCCTCGATAGTTCGTTGTCCTGGCGGCTGCAGCTACTGTCCTCGCAGCTCGGCGTGACTTTCATCCGCCTTCTCGACGTGCCGGTTTATCTGGAGGGAAATGTCATTGACCTCGGCAACTACAAGCTCCAGGTCGTCGAAGCCTGCAGCGGCTTGCGTTACCTCTATCCCTTGATGAGCCTCGGCTTTATCGTTGCCTGGCTGTTCAACGGGCCGATGTGGCAGCGGGCTTTGTTGTTGCTGTCCCCGATCCCAATCGCGATTGTGATGAACAGTGCGCGGCTGCTGGTGGTTGCGCTGCTCGTCAATCAATGGGGACCCGAGCAGGCCAAGGGACCCATGCATCTTTTCGAGGGCTGGATCATATTCCTGGCTTGTGCCGGTCTGCTGCTGGCCGAGGCCTACGTTATGGCGCGGTACGTGCAGCGCAGGCCCTTTGCCGAAGTATTCCGCCCTCCCTCGATCAACCCGCAAAAGTCGGGGCGCGCCGGGCCGGTCAAATCCTACGCTTTCATGGTCGCCTACCTGGCGCTTCTCTGCGCGACGGCGCTGGCCGGCGTTGCCGTCGCCGGACGGCAAGAACTGATTCCGGAACGTACGCCTTTCGCCCAGTTCCCTTCCACCCTCGGCGCCTGGCACGGGCGCGCCTCATCGCTCGAGCCTCAGGTCGAACACTTTCTCGGCCTGACCGATTATGTGCTGTCGGACTACGCGCGCGCCGGCGCCCGCAATGTCAATCTCTACGTCGCCTATTATGCGTCACAGCGAAAGGGCGTGTCGCCCCATTCGCCGCAGGTCTGCATTCCCGGCGATGGCTGGCAAATCGTCGATTTCCAACGCACCAGCTATGTCGATCAGGACCGCGGCGTCACCGTTCCGTTGAACCGGGTTGTCATCGAACGCGCCGCCCAAAAGCAGATCGTCTACTACTGGTTCGAGCAGCGAGGACGACGGGTGGCCAATGAGTATGTTTCAAAACTGCACCTTCTCGCAGATGCAGTGTACTTGAACCGAACCGATGGGGCCCTGATACGCCTCACAACGCCGCTTTACGCGGGCGAAACCGAACAGGACGGCGACAAGCGCCTGCAAGGATTTGTCAGCGAACTCCTTCCTCCGATGACCAGGTTTTTGCCCTCGCCGGCGCCGTAGCGCTGCCCGAGGAACGAGTGCACCGAACAGAGATTGTCATGCCGTCACCTGCTGCCCCTCTCCTCGCCAGACTCTCACGCGCGACGAGCGTATTGCTGCTGCTGTTTCTTTCTTCGTGCGGAACGCCCGAGGAAAAGGCACAGGATCATTACCGCCGCGGGACAGAGCTGATCGCCAAGAAGGACTTCGCACGCGCCAGGCTCGAGTTCCGGAATGCCATTCAGCTCAAGGACGACTTCCTCCCGGCGTGGCGATCGATCGCAAGCCTCGAGGAACAGCAGCGGAACTGGCCGGCGGCGAACGCCGCGTTGCGACAGATTGCAAGGCTCGATCAGAAGGACATCGACGCGCGGCTTCAGCTTTCGTCAATGGCGCTGTTTTCGGGGCGTTTCCAGGACGCACTGGAATGGGTTGATGCTGCTGTTGCGATCGATGCTACCAACGCTCGAACTCTCGCGCTCCGCGCCGCTGCACTTTTCAAAATTGGCGAGGAGACGGCCGCGTTGCGCGAAGCGAGCCGTTCGCTGGAACTGGCGCCGGGCAACAAGGAAGCCGCAACGGTCCTCGCTGCGGAACGCTTCGCGCACGACGACACAGACGGCGCTCTGCGGTTCCTGGACACCATAACCGGAGATGCAACGACTGACCTCGGCGTCGAGCTGCTCCGGATCAAGATCCACGAGAAGCGGAATGAACTGGATCAGGTGGAGCAACGCCTGCGCAAGCTGGTTGAGCGCTATCCGCAGGAACCTGCACTGAACACACTTCTGCTCCAGTTCTATCTGGCGCACAACCGAACGGATGATTCCGAAAAGCTGCTGCGCAAGACGGCCGACGCGGACCCGTCCAACTCCACCGCGGGCCTGGCCCTCGTCCGTTTTCTCAAGGAGGCTCGAGGCGAGCCCACAGCCCGTCGAGAGTTGCTCGGGCGCCTCAAGCAGGCAGCCGATCCGTTCGCCTACCGGATAGCGCTTGCCGAGCTCGATATCGCAACCGGGCACAGCGAAGCAGCCGAGACGCAGCTCAAGGCCCTCATCGCGGACAGCAAGGCGCGCGACCGGATCGAGACCGCGCAATCGCGGCTGGCGCAGCACTACATTGCCACCAAACGCTTTGCGTTGGCGGATTCGGTGATTGCGGACGTGCTCCGTAACGACCCCGGGAATGGTCAGGCCCGCCGCCTGCGTGCAACTTCCTTGCTGGAGCAGGGGCTCCTCGAAGAGGCGATCGGCCAGTTGCGTGAGGCACTCGGCGACCAGCCTCGCTCGACCGAGCTTATGCTGCTCCTCGCAGTCGCCTACGAGCGGTCCGGATCGATCGAACTCGCGGCGAAGCAGTTCTCCAGCGCCGCGCGCAACTCGAATCTTGCTCCTGCACCAACGCTTGATTATGTCGCGTTCCTGCTGCGACGCGGGCGCAGCGAGGAAACGGAGGACGTCCTGGCAGAGCTTATCTCCCGCCATCCCGACAACCTCGATGCCCTGTCCGCTCAGGCGCAGGTTCGACTCAATCGCCGAAACTGGGCCGGTGCTCGCGACACCGCTGAAGCCATCCGCCGTCTTGGAAGCAAGCCCGGACTTGCCGATCAGATCACCGGCGCAGCCTTGGCCGGCCAACAGAACTATCAGCACAGCGTGACTGCCCTGACCCAAGCCTACAATGCAAATCCGGGCGAAGCGGGACTGATGTTCGCTCTGGTGCGCTCCTACGTTCTGGCCAAGCAGCCGGACAAGGCCGACGCATTCCTGGATAGCGTTCTCGGAAAGAACACCGCAAACCCCGAGGCGCGCGTTCTCAAAGGGTTGTTGCAGATGGCGAGCAACCAGCCTGGCGAGGCCGCGCAGAGCTTCAAGGCGGCGATCGAAGCGAATCCGAAAAGCCCGGTGGGGTACCGGGCCTTGGCGGACCTTCGCATCAAGCAGAAGAGCTATAGTGACGCCCTCGTGGTGTTGCGAGACGGACTGCGCGAGGAACCGGCGAGCTCTCCTCTTCAGCTGGCCTATGCCGAAGCCCTCGAACTCAGCGGCGACTTCGACGGCGCGATGGCCACATATGAACGCATGTTGATCGACGAACCAGGCTCACTGATCGTCGTCAACAATCTTGCCAGCCTGCTGGTGGAACATCGCAACGACGAAGCCAGCCTCGACCGGGCGGCGAAGCTTGCCAAGAGTCTTGCCAGATCCGAGGTGCCACAATTCAAGGACACGCTCGGCTGGATCGGCTCCCTGCGTGGAGATTTCAAGGCTGCCATTCCCCTCCTGGAGAATGCAGCCGCAGCGCTTCCGGCCAATGCGACTGTTCGCTACCATCTGGCGGTGACCTATTTGAAGGCCGGCGAGTCCGAGAAGGGCGCCGTCGAATTGCGCAAGGCGGCTGAGCTGGTTGGGAACGAAGACAAGGCTCTCGCCGTGAAGATCGCGGCAGCGCTCAAGGAATGAACGAAAGCATCTGGCGGGCGCAGCCGTCTTGCTGCCTCAGGGCAGCAGAGTAACATCCCGGGCAAGCACGAAGGTGACGCCGTTGGAACTTACCGACTGTGTGTCCGAAACCCTTTGCCGGTAAACGTAACTGAGATTGGTACGCCATTCCCTGGTCAAACGCTTCTCGTAGGCGGCGCTGGCCGACCAGAAATCGAAACTTGTGCCGGTGGCGGTGATCTTCGACAAGTCACCCCTCAGATAGATGCTCGATGTGGCGTTGATCGCATGGCTGACACCCAGGCCGTAAGTTGTGCGCAACGACAGATCACCGAGCACGCCGGGCGAGATCGAGCGCGATGCCGTCGCGGTCAAGTCAGTGGTTCCCCACAGCCTGTAAGCAACCAGACCGTCGGCCAGCCAGCCAACAACAGTGCCACCATTGCCCTGCTGAAAAGATCCGAATCCTACGACCGACGGAGCGAATATGCTTGCCGTCGTATTTGTACCAGTGCCGCTGACTATTCCGAAACCGGCCGACGCAGACACTTTCAGCCGCGAAGTCGGGCGCAATTGAACTCCGGACATTGCCCTTGTGAACTTGGTGTCGGAGTTGCTCGAATCCTCCCGTACCGTCCAGGAAAATTCGGTCAACGAAACCCAATCAACCGTGGAATTCAGCCTGTGCGTCCAGGTCGGCCCGGTCGTCAAATTGCGGTATGGCTGTGCACTCCCGCCCGTGAAGTCGACCATGCTTCCCGTCACGCCGAACGCGAGCGTGTCAACCGTACTGAGCTGCTTGGTGAAATTGCTTCCCAGCAGAATGGTGCTCATTTCTCCCTGTGCCGTAGCAACGCCGATATCGTTGATTTGCGCAGCAGTAGTATCTTGCCGGCGCCAAGAGGTCACGAAGGTGAGCCGGTCTCCGGGTTGGTGACCGGTATACTCCGCGGTGAGATTGACCCCGTTCTGCGTGATGTTCGTCAGCGAGGTGTCCGCGGCACCCGGCCCCATGTAATGGATATACGCAAAATCCCCGTTCAGGATATATCGCGAGGTCGGGGTCCGGACGCCCGCCTCGACAAACACGGCGCTGGTCGAGCTGTACAGGATTCCCTTTGGCGCAGGCGCCAGGAAGAAATTATTGTTGGCCTCGGTCGTTTCGCTAAAGCTGGTTTTGGCAAACCAGTCAACCGCAAGGGACGGCGACGCTATCGAGCAAAGCCCGACAGCGATGGCGATCTTGGCCGATAGGTGGAACACGTTCCCTTGCCACTGTTCAATCCAGTAACCCGCTCAAGAGCCCGCGTTCGGGAACGACGATGACGTCACCCGCTCTGACTTCGACGTTGCCGGACAGATCCGCGCCGGATTCGAATGCAACGTAGTCGAACACGAACATGTTCTCGACGCCGTTGATCTTGCGGCGTACCTGGATGCGGCGCTTTGCGGCGAACGGCCCAAATCCCCCTGCAAGGGAAATCGCCTGCATCAGGCTGGTGTTCGCGAGCATGGTGTAGGATCCGGGCTTGAGGACCTCCCCCGTGACGAACACCCGCGGCTTGCGTTCCTCGTCCTTGTCGCTGCCGACCAGCGCCACTGTGATGTCGAGACGGTCCGTATAGTTCGGTTTGAGCCGGTTGCGCAGGACATTCTCCAGCGCCTGCGGCGTAAGCCCGCCAGCACGGATGTGGCCCGCCAGCGGAAACGAAATCATGCCCGTCGGGCCGATCACCACCCGACGGTCAAGTTTCGAATCCTGCCAAACGGAAACATCGATCGTATCGCCAGCCTGCAACGTTTGTGCCTCGGCGTGCGTGCCGAGCCCGAAAATGAGCAACACCAGCATCAGGAGTACACGCACGGTCAACGCTCCCGTTAAGCAACAACACAGTACTCGCGCGGCAAGCCGAGCCTCGCGCGTGATGATTATGGTCTCGTAACGACCTGATGACGGTCCGGCCCCGCAGATGCGGCACCCGACAAGCACACGCCCAAAATCTAGCTTCCGCCCCTTGAGGTCAGCGACCGGCTGGCGCCTTGTCAGCGCTCTCAGCTGGCCATGCTGCCGCTCACCGGAAAGATACCGAAGTTATTTTTATCTTCGATGACTTCGCGAACTAATTCGTCAGCAATGCTGTGAACACCGATGGCGAAGCCATAGACCAGCGACTTATCACACAGCATATTGATCACCCGCGGGATTCCGGCACTTGCGTCGGCAATGGTCCGGCATGCCTCCGGCAGGAAAAGCTGCTCCGGCCCGCCGACGGCGCCAAGGCGATAGTCGATGTACTTGGCGACGTCCTGCTGCGGCAATCGCGGGAGATGAAAGTCCGACGTCACCCTTTGCGCGAATTGGAGCAGTTGAGGCGCCCGCAACGCGTCGCGCAGCTGCGGCTGGCCAACGAGAATGATCTGCAAGAGCTGATATTTCTCGGTGTTGACATTCGACAGCATCCGCAAGGTCTCAAGGGCTGCCGGCCTGAGATTCTGCGCTTCGTCGATAATGAGCATGGTGCGCCGCCCTTTTGCATGCTGGGCGTGCACGAAGTTCTGAAGTCGGCTGATCAGATCAGGCAGCGCTCCTTCGGAAGGCAGGCGGAGCGAGAGCATGATCCACCGCAGCAGATCGTCCTCGTCATGCGGCGTATTGGATATCAGCGCGATCGTAAACATTGGATCGAGGCGCCGCAGCAGACAACGTAGCAACGTGGTTTTGCCCGATCCCACCTCCCCGGTGACGACCGTGAGTCCAACATTATTTGCGACGGCGCACTCGAGAACCGCAAACGCCATGCTGTGCGTCCGCCCCCAATACACGAGATCGGGGTCGGGCAGGATCGAGAATGGCTTTTCCTTCATCCCGTAGAAAGTTTCGTACATTTCGCCCTCGGCCGGTGAAACAGTCAGGCCGGCACTCCTTCGCATCGTCGAAAACAAACAGGCTGAAGCGGATCGCCTGCCTGGTCGGTCCAGAGCGCAGATCACGGCATCGGCCGCCGCGCCGCTCGATGACCGCGCAGCCACAGCCTACATTGCTACCGCCGACCGGGCGTTTAGATCAGCCGTTCTCCAGCGATGCCGGCACCGACCTGATTACGAGCCCCGCATTCAACCTGCCATCCGATCATGAGAATGAGATGACAGCTTCGTTTCTCGAGACGCGGCTCACACGTAATCAAAGCATCACAAATATGACATGGTAAAACGAACAACCAATTTCGTTTTGAACGAGAGCCACTCTCCAAAAAATGTACGCTCTTTAGGAATTTTCTTCATCGAGACCTGTTATGCATGCTAGAAGTCATGCCAATTGATTTCTAGAAGTCACCTCATTGAAACAAAATCGTTGGAGCACGTCGTGTTTGGAACGAGAATCGTGAAAGCAATGATGCGCTGTGTCGTGTCGGCTGTGATTTTTTCGGCCGCTTGGCCGCAGGCCGCGAGCGCGGTGACGTTCATAGCGCCAAGCACCAGCGTGGTCGATGCGCAGTCCAGTGCCACCGCCCTTACGCCAGGCGGCGCATACCTGACCAACGGCTTCCAGTTTGTTCAAGCGGGAGCGCAGTTCGACAACTATTATGCCTTCACGACGACGGTGTCGCTCGGCACAATCACGACCTCTTCGGTTCTCGAAGCCGATCCTGTTTCAAACGGCCCGTTCGGAGTGGCTGGATTGACGATCGAATGGCTCGGCCTGGGTTCGAGCGCCGCATTCACTGACTCCAACGGCGTCCTGAATTCCACGGCAAGACTTGTCGCGGCATTGACCTCCGGCGGACCGTATATCCTCCATGTTTTTGGTACGGCGCTCGCCGATGGCGGCCTGTATAGCTTGCGGCTGACCACTTCCACTTCCGAGTCGCCCTCGCCTGTTCCGCTACCGCCCACGATCCTGCTCCTTGGGACCGTCCTCAGCGGCCTGGCGGCTGCACACCTCCGCCGCCGTGGCTCTGCGCAAACCTGACAGCGGGACCAGCACTTGGGCTTACGGAGCAAAGAAGCAATCCGGCTGCCGGCCTGTCAGATAACTGTCTCGAAACTTTATTAATACGTCCGAACAGTGCGGTCGTGCTCTTGCAAAGAGCGCGACCGCGTTCATCTGGCCGAAAGCCGTTACGGATGCTCTGGAAACCAACTCCCCTGGATCAGGAGACTGCTGCGCTCGAAGAGCAACGTGATGCCGGAGCTAACGGCCACTTCTTTGAGCTGTCGTTTTACCTCGACATTCTTCGCCGTCGCGCGCTTGCGTTCGCCGGTCCATTCATCATTGTCCTGGCCGTTGGAGGGCCGCTGGTGGCGTCCAGGCCGTCGATCTATCTCGCGGAAGGCAGGATTCTCGTCGAATCGCCGCAGATACCGATCGAGCTTGTGCGTCCGACCGTTACATCCTTGGCCACTGAACGGATGCAACTCGTCGAGCAGCGCATCATGACACGCGACAATCTGCTTGCACTTGCTGAAAAGTTCAGCGTGTTCGGCGCGCGCGGGAGCATGCCGCCGGGCGAGGTGGTTTCACTGATGCGCCTGCGCACCCAGATCAAGCCGGCTGAAATCAGGCTGACGGCACGGCCCTACGAGCGCCAGGCCACCGCTTTCACGGTGGGTTTCGAGCACGAGCAGCCGATTATCGCGTTCCGGGTCGCGAACGAATTGATCACCATGATCCTGAGCGAGGATGTTCGCTCGCGGACATGGACAGCCAGCGAAACGACCCGGTTTCTCGAGCGGGAGACAAAGAGGCTTGAGGGTGAACTCAACGACATTGAGGTCCAGATTGCCGACCTCAAGCGGCAGAGTGCGGAGCAGAGAAAGCAAAAGGCACAGGCTACCGAAACCCAGCTCGAAAGCCTGAAATCGGAGCTGGCACAGAAGAGTTCGATCTACTCCGAGACCCATCCCGACGTAAAATCCCTCAGGCAAAGAATCGGGGCGATCGAGCGAACGATAGTACCTCTCAAGACCAACGACGGAGATCCGGGCATCGAGGTGCTCGAACGTCAGCAGACCTCGCTGCAGAAGATTCTCGAGTCGGCCAATCAGAAGCTGACGGATGCAAGACTGGGCGAAAGCATGGAGCGAAGTCAGCGCTCGGAGCGGCTGGAGATCGTTGAACAGCCGGGCATGCCTGTTACGCCCGTACGGCCGAACCGCCCGCGCCTGTTCGCCATGGTGCTGGGCCTTGCGGTCGCGGCGGGTTGCGCGTTCGTGCTCCTGCTTGAGCTGCGCGACGATACCATTCGTCGAGCATCCGACATTGCCCGTCATGTAATCCCGCAGCTCGTAGCTATCCCTTACATCGAGACCCGGGCCGAGGCGCGTCTTCGCCGCCGCAAGCAAGTGCTGGCAATTGCCGCAGTGCTGGTTTCAGTCACGGCGGTGACCACAGCAGCGGCATTGATATTGCCGCTGCCGAAATCGCTGATGAACGTGTTTGCCACGGTCAGACCGGCTTGAGCGCTCGGCGCGATCCGCAGGAACAGGACAGTCGTGGAATACATTCGCAGGGCAATCGAGCGAGCATCAACCGGGCGGGACGACCAGACGCAGGCGCTGGAGTCCCGGCAAGCGCGTGGCGAGTCCCGGGCGGATCCGGCGAAATTGCTGGATTTGACCCATCTCGAGCGGCACCGGATCATCGCCCATGATGACGCTGATGCCCGTTCGAAGCATTTCCACATTCTTCGCACCCAGATCCTGCAGGCGATGGATTCTCGCGGCTGGCAAACGCTAGCCGTCACCAGCCCGACTCCGGGATGCCGTGCCACGGAAACCGCGGTCAACCTGGCGATCAGCATCGCGCGCCAGCCCGATCGTTCGGTGGTGCTGGTAGACTTTGATCTGTCGGAGTCGGCAGTTGCGAGCTGCCTCGGCCTGAAATGCGACGCGGGAGTCGCAAGCATCCTGCTCCGCTCAAAGCCGCTGTCCGACGCTCTGATCCCGCTGGTGGCCGGCAACTATCGCCTGACGGTCCTGCCTAACGATGCGCCGATACCAAATTCGTCGGAATGGCTCGCCTCACGCGCGAATGCCTCGCTGCTGCAAGAGCTCAAGGCTGCATTCCGATCGTCGATTCTGGTCTTCAATGTCGCCCCGATCCTGCCGAGCGACGACGCCATCTCGATTCTACCGCAAATGGATTGCGCCCTGCTGGTGACAGCAGCCGGCGTAACCCGTCGCTCCGAGGTCAAGGCTTGCGAGAAATATCTGAGAACAGTCGAGGTCCTGCGGATCCTCGTGCACGGGGCGGCGTCGCTCGACTCATAGAGCCGTTGGCACGTCCTGCCGGATCGGCCACCGCTGCGATGATCGTTGCAAGGACGCGGAGGATGGGATCGGGCTGCGCGCGGCCAGGATCACGAACCGGGTGACAATCCCAGCGAAATAGCCGACCTGCAGCAACACCAGGCCAACGCTTACTCGCCACGCAGCAGTCAGAGCGTCGTGCTCGGTCAGCGCGGGTAGACCGATCGCGACAGACCCCACGGCCACTGCCAGCACGAGCATGTACACGCGAAACCGCAGACCAAGAACGGCCCCCGTCAACAAGCACGCCAACGCAACCAAAATCATATCGACCTCTCCGCGCCATTTTCGCTGGAGAGACGTGAAAAAACCTTAAAACAAAGCGGCAGGTTTTAGGTCAGATGCATCCTACCAGGGCGCTGGAAGACGTGAGGGAAACAGTGCCGGCAGCCGCACAGTCGTGCGGCTGCCGGAACGAAGCCGCTAGTTGGCCTGCTCTTTCTTCTTATCGTCCTGCGCGCCGCCACTATCGCCACCGCCATAGCCGATCACCTCGACAATGAAGACAGAGGCCTGATCGCGGTTGCCGGATGCGGTGGGCGCGTCGCCCGTCTTCTGGGATCCCGCCGTGTTGGCGGCGCTGGTAATTGCGCCGAAGTTGGGCACCTGGACATTTGGCAGGTTCGAACTTCCGGCGACACTGATCGACCCCTGGTTCAAGATCACTGGCGCGATGAAGAAGGCCGAACCCGAAGACCGGATGCCGGCGTCGCCGGCGTCGATGACGCCGCGCGGTGCGAACAGGTAGACGTTGGATGCGTTGGCGAACGCGGTCGACTTCAACACGCCGATGCCGGACCCGCTGACGAGGCCAGCCGCATCGATGGTTTCATAATTGTTCGAGTCGAACGTGACGTTCAGCGGCGGCAACGACAGCACCGTTCGCGCACCGCGCCCGGCGTCCAGATTGCCGTTCGAGCTCCACGCCAGGAGGTCGCCGCCGAGAACCGTCAGCACGCGGCTCGCGTTCACCTGCAGGTTGGCGTCGGTGAAGCTGTTGATCGCGCCGCCACCCAGAGACAGAATGCCGAGGTTGCGCGGACCCTTCAGGTTCTTGTTCAGCTCGGGTGCGAGCGAGCCGACGATGATTGATCCGCCCGGACCGAACAGCGAGATATCGCCGCCCCGCTGGGTCTGGATCGTGGCGTGCAGCAGGTTCAGGTTGCCCGTATGCAACAGGGTGCTGGCGCCGCCCGAGCCCGTCGCGTTATCGGTATAGCCGAGGCTTGCCGGGAACATGGTTTCGATCATGCGGTAGCCGAAGCTCGGCTTGTTGAAGGCGTAACTGCCGGGGGTGCCGACCGCCTTCAGTTCGGCGAAGAATACCTGATCGACGAAGACCTGCTGCAGGTCCTTGCCCTGCGGCAGCGTCGGCAGCGTGTCGCGGAATGTCGCCCAAGGGTCCGACGTGACGATCCCGATCCTGGCAAGGAACTCCTTCAGCTCGTCCGTATATTTGTGCGCAACGCCGGATGCGACCGTGGGATCGATATAGGCATCGATGACAGCCTGGTAGTCGATGCCGTATTTCACGCCGAACAGTGCAACGATGCTCGCCCCGCTCGAAGGCAGCAGTTCGTTGCGTTTCTTGCCGACCGGCGCGTAGCTTCCGAGCAGCGCGGTATCGTAGATACCTGTCGTGTTGTTCTCTCTCCAGAGCTGGTCCTTACCCTGCGAGGTCAGGTTCCGGCTGGCGGACATGTTGCCGACCGGTGTCGGGCTGGCATTGCCGACCGAGATAATGCCCTCCTGCACCAGCGCCGTGGTTTCGGTATCGCGGCTCAGCGGCAGGAACGGACCGATGTTTCCGCCCGCCTGCACCACCAGATAGCCCGGCCCAGCGACCTGAATGCCGCCGGCGTTGAAGTAGCCGGTATAGCTGATATCGCCGCCCGCGCTGAGGGTGCTGACCGTGTCAGCGCCGATGTTTTGCACGATCAAGTTGAGATCGACGATGTTCCCCCCGGCGCGAACCACGCTTGGCCGGTTGATCTCGACGCGACGATAACCGATGAACGGTTTTGTCGTCGTGTAGCTGCCGACACCCGTGATGTTGCCGGTGACCGCATAGATCCTGGCGATCTCGTCGTCGAAGGCAGGGCCGTGTGCCAGCACTGGGCGGCTGAGCGGCTCGGAGAAGCCGCTGTTGGGACGATAGGGGTCGAACGCCGCATTGAGCAGGGATGGTCCGGCGGAGAACGTGGGAACCACGGGCGGGTTCAGGAGCTTCGCGGTGTCCACGGAGTACCCGCCGGTCAGGTCGACGCTTCCCTGCGCGAGCAGCTCGAAGGTGCCGTGCATCGATCCACTGAGGTGAATGCCCGGGTTCGACCCCGCAAGCGGAGCAAACGAGGAAGCGCTCGGGTTGAACATGTCCTTTGTGATAACGTTTCCACCCAGCGCAGCTACCTGCAGACTTGCCGGATAGAGCGTCGCATTTCCCTCGCTCGAGTCAACGCTATAGCGGTTGTAAGTCGGCGTTGGCCTGATCGTCACGTCGCCCGCCAGCGAGACGAGGTTGACCCCGCTGTTGGGACCGTAGGTGTCGAGGGTCAACCTGTTCGTACCGTTACTGGTGCTCTGCGGGTCGGCGAAGCTCCCGGCCTGCTGATGCAACTCGGCGGGGTTCACGACCCCCGCGAACGTGAGCGATCCCGCCGCAGTCAAGGCAATCCGGCCGGTGTCGACGGCAAGCAGCGGCACGTCGGGCACGGTCGCGCCGCGGACCTTCAACGTGCTGTTCGCCGCGGCGCCCACCGATCCCCGCGCCAGGATGGTCGCGTGACCCGATCCCTCGTAGAACGCCCCGCCGAAGATATTTCCGTCGGCCCGAACGGTCATGTTGCCGCTGTCGTACAAATGGGTCACCGGCGTGCTCAGGATTCCAGTGCCTGGCGAGACGAGACCGCCGCTGACCCGGCCGGTGGTCGGCAGTGACACCGACACGTCCACGATATTGCGGCCGGCGGTCACGTTGACATTGCCGCCGGCGCTGAGAATGCCTTGCTGGAAGCTGCTGTACTGGATCCACCACGACGTCTGGGTCGCGATCCGATTCCCGGATGGGGCGAACACCCCTGCTCCCATCAAGCTGACCTGGCTGGCGTTGTTCACGGAGGTGATCGGCGTGATACCCGCCAGGGACATCAGCCATGGATTGTACAGCTGATACGTGGAGACGTTGGTATTGATGGGATTGGCCCTGCCCCCGATCGCATCTTGTACCTGGGCTGCGGTTGCGTCACCCACGCCGATGACGTCGCGTTGCGCGACCACGGTGACGTCGCCGCCCTTGTACGGGAAGGCGGCCGCAGTGGGGGGGCCGAACACGGTCAGCACCGCCCCTCCCCCCGACCGCAAAGCCGCGTCGACCCCCCCGATATCGTACGCCATCAGCCGAGGCTCGAGGAATGCGTCCGTCCCGGTGTACGAGGCGCTCACTGTCCCACCGCTTACGACATAACCCGGATCGGTCAGTCTCGGTGTCTGGACGCCCGCCGCATAGATCACACCTGGCGCCGCGGTATTTGCCGCGCTCAGGTCCGACAGCTTGACGTCGCGGGCGGCGAAGACCCCGATGTTGCCGGTGCCAGTCCGCACCGTCGTCGGCAGATAGACCGTCAGCAGCGAGTTGTCGGCCGAGCTACCCGGATTGTACACGGGCAACTGTGGTGCCGAGGCAGCAACTCCTGGCGTCCCTTTCAGAACCACGTCGCCGGCGGCGTTCGCCCTGACCGAGGCGGGGTTCGCGCTGGAAAGGTTCGCCCCCGCAGTGAATTGGTACGACCAGGAGCCCGGATCGGTAAGGGTGACGCGATTGCTGCCGGTGCAAGTCCCGGTGCAGGCGATCAACGTATGCGGGAACAGGTCGGATCCGACGAGGTCAAGCGACGTGGGGCTCGCAACGTTGCCCGCGCTCTTGTAAGGCGCGACCGGCGTCGCATTCGTGGGGGTCGAATAGGAATTGACGTAATAAAGATAACGATAGTTGGTTGGGTCGGTGCCAGTCCAAGGGTCGATCCCGTTGCGTCGACCGTCAGTGGCGAGGCTATTAAGATAGGTTCTGACCGCGGTGATGTAGGCGGTGTTGGTGTAGTCACCGAACTGGAAGAAGCCGTCGGAGATCGAGGCATTGACGTTGATGTTGTTGGTCGCACGCAGCGTCAGCGCGCCAGGATTCACGGCTAGGTTCGGAGCAGCCGTCGTCCCGTAATTCGAGACCAGCCGATAATCAAACTGAACGGCGGTATTGTTGAAATCGAAGGCTCCGGTCGTAAGTGCCGTACCGTTGGTATTTCTGGCGGTGCCGGATGCGAGATTCCAGTTGCTTGCGACCGTGATGTTGCCGCCGTTGATGCTCGTGTCCGGATTGACCAGATCGACCCCAGGCTGCAGATGCACGATCGATGCGCCGTCCGGCCCCAATCTGGCGACCAGCGGCTTGACCAGCCGGTTCAGCGTGCCGACGCCAGCTGGATCGCTCGCCAGCCCGAAGCCGTAGCTCTTGCCGTTGAACGTCCAGATTCCCTGAACGAAATTCTTCAAGGTCGAGGTGAAGAACGTCACATGATTGGCCGCGCCCGCGGTTCCGGCCACGGCGCCGCCCGGATCGACATTGCCGTCCCAGCCGGGAACGGTCAGGCCGACGCCGTCGATCGACGAATTGGTGCTGAATGTGACGTAAGGCTGGACCGTCACCGAGCGCGCGCCGCTGATACCAGAGGCGATTTGCGTAATCGCCACATCGCCCCGACCCGCCACGCCCGAGGCGTCGGCGATCAGTGGAGCACGCAGCAGCAGCGTCCCGCCGGACAGCCCGCCCTTGGTGCCGCCGCTGACGTCGATGAGCGAGCCGGCCTGCAAGTCGATCGTGCCAGTAGCTGTCGGACCGATTCCGATGGTGACATCGCCGCCGCGCTCGTCGCTGTGAGCCGTTCGCGCCAGAACCTGCCCGGTGCTGGTCAGCGCGACGGCGTTGGCGCCGAAGAGACCGACCTGTCCGCCGGCCTGGCCTGAGCCATCGGCGGAGTTGCCGGAGTAGCCGCTCGCATCGATGGTGCCGGCGATGGATACGATGCCGTTGCCCGATGACTTGTCGTCGGCCGTCAGCACCACGGTGTTGGCGGTCAGAGTGTTACCCTGCGACAGGGTCAAATTACCGGTCCGGCTGCGGACGTCGATTGCTCCGGTGAAACCGGACGGCTGGATCAGCCCGGCCAGGGCATTGAGGTCAAACGCCAGCTGGTTGTCGATCTTCAGGCGTCCACCGAGACCCGGACCACCGCCGCCGAGCAGCTTGCCGCCGAGGTTGACGGCACCGCGCGTGCCCGCCGCAACGAGATTGACTTCGCCGCCGTAACCCTGGCCGCCAGCTGGCTGCGACACGTCGATCGTGCTGCCGGCCATTGTGGTGATGGCGCCGTTGTCCGCCTGGAGAGTAACCTTGCCGCCGGGTGAATATCGCGTCTGGTCGAACAGAACCTTGGCGTAGCCGCGGGCGGCGAGATAGGCACCCGATCCCAGTGTTATGTCGCCATTGCTCGCATGCAGCATGACCGTGCCGGATTCCGCCTGCAAGGCGGAGCCGAGCGTGATGGCCTTCGCATTGACCACGAAGTTTCCGCCGAAACCGACTTTGCCGACGTCGTCGGCTGACGCGAGGACAGCGTTACCCTGTGTCGAAACGGTTCCCAGTGTCGTGAGGGCGAATGATCCGGTCCCGGTCACGGTCTTGCCGGCGACCAGGATATTCGGCGTGGTCACGTTGAGGTTGACCACATCGGTACCGACCCCGAAGGTAAGCGCGCCGGGCGCGCTGACGAGGACACGCTTGGACGCCGTCAACTGAACGCTCGCCGCGGCCGGGTCGGCATTGCCGAACCCTGCGATTGTCTGAGTGCCGCCGCCGAACTCAATCTCTTGCCCTGCCAGGGTCAGTGTGCCGGTCCCGCCTTGTACGGCGCTCGTGCCGGTCGCCGTGCCGCTGTTGACCAAAGTTATCTTGCCGCCGATCTGCACGTTGACGTCGCCGCCGGTCCCGGTGATCGCGCGACCATCGAGGCGCAGGCTCTGCATGCCGGCCTGAGCAAAATTGACAGCGGTCTCGCCGGCGTTCTTGTAGAACGTGATGTCGCCGCTGAACGCCCGCAGCGCCAGGTTCCTGACGCCTGCCAACTGGCTCTGGTTTGCGGTCGTGATTTGAATGCTGTCGGTGATGCTGGCCCCGATGCCGACTGTCGCGCCTGTCAGGTTGAGCTGGTCGACGTTCAGTACCGCGGACTTGTCAAGCACGACCGCGCCGGTCGTCTTGGTTGCCTGCATTGACAGCGTGGCGGTCTTGATGCTGGTCCCGCCCTGGATCGTCACCGCGCCCTTTGTCCCGGTGGTCGGTCCGGTCAGCGCGAGATTGGAGTCGTTGGTCGCAACGAAGAGCGCGCCCTCTTTCGCATCGGTGTAGCTACGTCCCTTGCTCAACGTAGCGGCGCTTTGGGTGGTATCGATGATGCTTCCCGACCGGATCGTGATCGCCCCTGGCGAGCTTGTCGCGTCGGTTGCCAGGATAATCTCCGGACCGGTGAATGCCTTGCCGCGGGTGTCGAAAACGATGTCGGTGGCCGTCGCAGTGATGACGCCGAGGTCGTTGCGCAACCCGCCGATCAGCACGCTTCCGAACTGGTTGAGCTGGTCGAGCGTGACCGCAAGATGGCCGGGATCGGCATCGGTGGCCACGCGCACCACCGACAGCTGGGACGACGAAATGTCGAGCTCGCCCAACGTGGCGGTCCGGAACACGTTCGAGCTCGCGGGGTCGACGACATTGCCGCCGCTGTCATACGCGATCGGCTTGCCGTTGCTGTCGAGCGCCGGCTGCGTGAGCGCGGTCGCGGCAAGCAGCAACGAGGTCTGCGCGACGGCGGCAAGCCGCCCTGCATCCATCGGCAGCCGCGGCACGGGGCTGCCAGCCGCCGTGTTCTGGATGAAATAGCTGTTGGCGCTGGAAAGATCGTATTCGCTGTACTGCTTCCACACAGCGCCGGTCTGCACCGCAAACATCGCCTGGCCGAACGACTGGACGTCCGGCCGTGTCGACTGCGTGTAGTGGCCGGTAACGAGCACCGTGCCATCCGGAAGCGTGGTGCCGGACGGTGTCGCGTTGACCAGATTGCTGCCGTAATACGCGACCTTCAAGGCGCCGGGCAGGGTCGCATAATGCGCCGGAAGGAGCGTGTAGGTCCCGGCCGGAATTCCATTGCTGCCGTCGAGATAGATCTGCGTTCCGGCGAGCGGATAGGGATCGGCGGCCGTGTCTTTGCTGCGCGCGGTGGTGAAGTGGATGTCGAAGGGAGAGACCGGATTGCTGCCATAGGACGCCGGCAGCAGCGCGTACACGGTAGGGCCGGTCGGCTTGCCATTACTGTCGAGCGCCGGCTGCGCGAGCACGTCGCGGCTGCCACCTTTGCCCTGGATCCACTCCATCGCCTGAAGGTCGCCGCCGCCACGCAGGTCGATTGTCGATCCCGCCGTCGCTTGTACGGACTTGCCGACGAGGGCGATGCCCTTGGCCGGCGGTTGCGCCAACGGGCTCGTCACGGAATTGTAGAACCAGTTCAAGCCGTCCTGGGTCTCTCCGAACGGCACGGTGCTGCCGTCAAGCGTCACGGATGTGAGGCTGCCGGCTGCGAGAGTGACCGTCTGCGTGTCAGTCAGGTTCGCAAGATTGCTGTTGCCAAGCGTGATCTTTCCGAGCGGCGCGAACAGGTTTCCCGACTGCGTGATGTTCAGGGCGTAGGCCGTAATGCTGCCGCCGGCGGACAGCGGAAGCGCGGTCTGGCTCCCCTGCGGGGATGCGAACGTCACATTGCCGGGCGTCTGGATCGTGAAGTTGACCGCTGAAACGGGGTAGATGCGCTGAGCCGTCAGCGACAGGTCGCCGCCGGAGAGGAGGAAGCCCTTGAAAGTTGCCGAATCCGTCGCGCCGTTGTTCGCCACCTTGGGCGTGCTGAGGCGCATGTCCCCGGAACTGACGAGTTGGATTGGGTTATTGCCGCCCGCGCTGCCGAATCCGGAGAACGCGGCGCCTTCGATGTCGATCGTCTGCGCGCTGATCCTCAGGCTGTTGCTGCCGGCCGTCAAACTGGTCGCGGCGCCTCCGCTGGTCTGCACCTTGTTTTGGTCGTTCAGTACCGAACCGCCCGTCAGCACCACATAGGGGGCGTCTAAAGAAACACTGCTGTTGGTCGAGCTGCCCGCATTGATCTGACTGGCTGCGATGTGAAGACGGCTGGCGACGTGCCAATCGAGCGAGCCGGTGATGGTAAGTGAATTAAGGCTCGGCGCGCCGGTGTTGAAGGTATTGACGGGCGTGCCGCTCAACGTGGTCGACAGATCGCTGAAGATTCGCGCCGCTCCGCCGGCGGCGCTGCCGCTATACAGGAAGATATTCTCGAAACCGGTCGGCGCCGCGGCGGTGCCGGTGATCCTGTCGATGCCGACCTCGACCTTGCCGGTGAACTGGCCGAGCCCTAGGTTCGCGAGCGAGGTCAGGCCCGCAGCGCTCGTCGGCTTGCTCGCGGCCGCCAGCGCGGAAATCACGCTGCTCGAGTCGTTCATCAGAACGACGGGGCCGATGGTGTCGGTCTGCGAGACGACGTAGCCTCCCCCCAGCATCAAGGTGCCGCCGTTTGCGCGCGGATCGGCCGCGCCGGAGACCGGCGACCTGCCGCCCAGACCGACGAATGTTCCTCCCCAGGCGAACGCACCGGTATTGACCGCGACCGTGCCGGCATCGCTCCAGGCGTCGATGGTCGTGACGCTTCCGGCCGCATTCTTGACAGTGACCGCGCCGGCATAACCGGAGACGTCCACCTTGGCGCCGACATCGGCAACCACGAAGCTTCCGGTCAGGTTGGGCGCGGTTTGGCTGCTCGCAGCGGCATCCAGCACCAGCGTGCCGCCGGAATAGTAGGTGGCGCTGAGGCCGGTCGCACTGCGCAGGCCGAAGCGCGAATTGGCAATGGCCGTGCCCGACAGGTCGATGCTCGCCTGCGAACCGAGCCAGACGTGGCTCGCATTGACGGTCACGGTCCCGGCATGATCAACGATGCTGCCTTGCAACAGCACGTTGGTGGCAGCAGTGGACGTGCCCTTAGGAGCGGATGTTGTCGAGGAAGAGCTGAAAGTCGTGTTGGTGAAGGAAATACTGGCTCCCGGGTCGGTCTCGATCCGCGATCCCCTGTCGAGTAGAATGTTGGCCGCGCCGAATGTGATATTCACCGGCTTGCGCTGATCGGCACCCAGACCTGGTGTCAGCGGGGCGATCGCTCCAATGGGGGTGCCGCTCGGCAAGGCACTGTAGTCGACCGCGCTCGACAGGTTCTGCTGCACAAGCGTCAGGTTCGTGCCGGCCGCAACGACGATATTCCCGGCTCCGTGAAAGGTGTCGCTCAGCGACGTGAAAGTGTAGGCGCCGAAGCCACCGCCGCCGATCAGGCCGGCAAGCGTGGTGGCCTGTGCCTGGCAATTTCCGCTGCAGACCGGGAGGTAGAGTCCGTCGCCTGGCGAGGGTGTCCCGCCGATGCGTGTCGTTGATACGCCCGCAACGGACAGACTGCCGTTGCGCTCGAACCCGTAGGCGCGCAGCGTTCCGCCCAGTTTGATGGTCGCTGCGGCCGCGCCGGCTGCCGGAGCGTGGATCCCGGCAGTGGAGGGGTCAGCGTAATCGTCCCCCGCGTAGATCACGAGCTGAATCGCGCCCCCGGCGCCCGCCATCACGCCAGGAGCGCTGGTCTGGACTTTTCCGCTCGGTGAAATGTAGCCGCCGCTCGAGGCATCGAGCACGCTTCCCGGCGCGAGGATGATGCTGCCGGTGGGGTCGACGCCCCCTGCGCCATCTTCTCGGCTGGTCGAAATCGAGATCTTGCCGCCATTGATGTAGGCGCCGCCGAGCGGAGCCGAGGCGCCTGCGTCGTTGACAAAGCGTCCACTGACGTCGAGCGCGCCTTCCACAGACACGTTCGCCGCGATCACCGCGCCAGTGTTCGGCGCGGTCGGCGCGGCGAACCACGCATTACGCGCAAAGGCAAATCGATTGGTATTGAGCGTGATCGAACCGCCTGGTGCCGAAACCCGCCCGGCGATATCGATCGCTCCGCCAACATAGACGCCGAGCGAGCCACCCGCCCCCAACTGGACGTCTGGCAGGTTCGCAGCGTCGTTGGCTGGATTATGCGTTACGAGCAGATCATTGGACGTGATGCTGAGCGAGCTCAGCCCGAAACGAGACAGCGCGTCCGCCGACAGCACCGTCTGGTACTGGCTCTGCGTGATGAATTTTTGGCCCTGAATGGCGGTGCCCGGCGTTACGAGGCTCGTCGAAGCCAGATTGCTGCCTTGGCCGATCACGACGCTTGTCGGCAAGTTGAGCTCCAGCGATCCCTGGGACGGGAGCTGGCTGCTCGCCACCTGCCGGCTGCCCGCGACCGAGCCGAAATACATCGTGCCGCCGAGTTGTGGCGTCACGGCGGATACGGTCACGCTGCCTGCGTCATGGCCTTCGGTGTATCCAGCCTGGTAGGACTGGTTGAGCGAACTGAAGGTTTCAGCCAGATTCCAGCGTTGGTGGTTGATGCTCGATCCGCCGGCAATTCCGACGTATTGCAGCGACGGATCGGCATTTTCCATGCTGTAAATTCGGCCGTTGGCCCCGAGTAGGTAGGTGGCCTGCACCGTGCCCGGCAGGAATGTGACGTTGCCGCCGGCGACGCTGACAACGGAGCCCGCCCCCTGGATGACCTGGGACACTTGCCCCGGTCTGACCTCAGCCTTGAGACTGACGGAGCCGCCAGCCGTCATCAGCTGGTCGATGCTGCGGCCGACCGCGTTGACGAATCCGCTGGCATCGCCGAGTGGCGTACCCACCCAGGAGCTGCCGTCGGCGCGCTTTCCGGAGGCCCGGATATCGATCCACATCTTTTGATTGAACAGCGGCCCGCCGCGCTGCAGCGGTGCGTCGGCGAACTCGCCGCCGCGCGGCTGGTACTCAATGAAGTTGTAGCTCGCCGGCAGCACCACATTCTGCAGCCCCGCGACGTCGATCACGGCACCTGGCTGGTTCACCGGATCAGCCGGGTTGGCGCCTGCGAGAACGACCTGGCGGATCGCGCTCGAACCTTGGCCGATAACCTGGTTTGCCGGGTCCGAACTCAGCGCCGTGTCCGCGCGCGCGAGCAGCGATACCGTTGCCGACGGCGCAGAAATCAGGCCGCTCGATGCGATCGACACCGTTCTCTGCGCGCTCATCTCGACGAACGCCGGCAGGAACGCCTGGACTCCGGACCCTGTTGGCAGCGTTTCACCGTTTTCGTACCGCTGGACGCTGATGACACCCTCAAGGTTGACGCTCGTTGCAGCGTCGAGCAGCACCATGCTGTTGCGGCTGATGCTGGTGTCCGCCGAGATCACACCGAAGATGCTGGCATTCGGATTTGGCAGGCCGTCGCTGCCAAGATTGGTGAGCGTGACGTTGGTCTTGCCGACGTCGGGCGTGGTAAGGGCGTTGGCATCGCCAATATTGATCGTTGCGAGTTTTCCGATGCTGATCGTGTCGCCGTTCATGGTCACGATGCCACGCGGCGTCTGGATCAGGCCGCCGTTGACGACGCTGCCAGTGCCGGCGCGATAGGTACGCGCGCCACCTGGAACAGTCGAACTACCGAGGTAAATATCCGCGTATTGCTGGATCAGGAATCCCGTCCCCCGAATTCCGGTCGGCGCGTAGTCTGGATCATTGGGGTCTGGATGGACGACGACGTTGGGTGGTAGCTTCAGGACGCCGGTGCTATCGGCCGTCGCCGCGGGTATGGTCTTGCCGGGCGTCAGCGTGATGGCCTGCGCGGCCACCAGCGCGACCTGTCCGGCCGACGCGCTCAGCGTGCCCTCGTTGTAGACATTCGATCCGAACAGGAAGATGGAGCCCGGCGTGTCTGGGGTCAGCAGGCTGGCCGTGATGGTCGCGCCGGGCTGCACGTAGACGCCGCCGCCGATCTGGTCGCCCGCGGGCTTGTCGGTGTTCGGGCCGTCCTTGGTCACAGGAAACGTGTTGCTGAAGACAAGCTTGGTGGAGTCCCCGGTGCCGGCGATGCCGGTATTCATGAAGAAGGTGTCGCGGGCTTGCCGGCTCAAGCCGAACTGGCCGACGTCGAGATCGGAAGCGATCAGCGTGTGGACGTTGACCTGCGAACCGCCGCCGAAGATGATACCGTTGCGGTTGATGACATAAACGCTGCCAAGCGCATTCATATTGCCCAGAATCTGACTGGGCGCGGTGGTCGCTTCATTGATGCGGTTGAAGGCAATCCAGTCGCTCGACTGCTGGAGAAAATTCAGCGTTGTTTTGCGGCCGACATTGAACGAATCCCAGTTGAGGATCGCCTTCGACTGCGTCTGGTTGATGTTGACGGTATAATTGTCGCCTTGCACGATCTGCTGGGGGGCGTCGGCGCCTTGCCACAGCGTCGGATCGGTCGTCTTGAGCTGATAGCTGGTGCAGAAGAGACCGCAGGACGTGGAGTTCACTCCTCCCTGCGGCATCAGGCCGCCGTCCGTAACTCCGTTCGAGACGCCGCCCGCTCCTGCCAGGGACGCTGCGGCCTTCTGCACCTGCTGCATGATCGCCAGCGCCGCAGCAGCACGTGCCAGCGAGCTTTGGGACTGCTGCGCCGCCGCGGCGGCCTGTTGCGCGGCACGGGTCGCCGCCTGTTGGACAGCCTGCGTGGGTACGACGCCGCGCCCGAGGGCTTGCTGCGCCCGCTGCGCTTCGGCTGGTCCGGCATTCAAGAGCAGTGCGAGAACGCTTACTCCGCCGAGAAGTGCGTACATGCGCTCAGACTTCTGGCCTGCGCGTCGAACAGGGCTGCAATCTCGCATGCGGCACTCCCAACTCACTCCGCATGTCCGCGAGGCAGCATCGCTCGACCTGCCGCCCGCCGTGCTGGAGCGCGATTCACCGTCCACCCGGTTTCGTGGCGGTCGACAATCCAAAGATTGTGCGATTTACCTTTTGTTTACTGACAGGCGTGTGTCAGTTTTGTTTCTGCGCGAACATGTCGACAGCGCGATTTGTCTCGCGTCATCTTACCGATACCTGCGCGGAAAACCGGAAGTTCCTATGCCGCTTGGCGGCCAGCTCACTGCTTCTTCTGAAGCTTGAACATGTTCAGCGTCGCCGGATCGAGTCGAGCGCTGCCGGCGGTCTCCATCATCTGCGGCTTCGTCAGGGGTTGCGACGGAGCGCTCATTTGCGCCGGCGGCGGAACCCTGGCGGGGTCTGCTCCCTTGGACTTGGTCGCCTCCGTCGTCACCATTGCCAATTTCGTCGTCGTCATGCCCTTCGCGAGAACGACATCGCGACGCCCGACGCTGCGCAACGTCCACCCCTTGTGTTTGTCCCCGACCTTCAGCCGCAGCGGCGTGCCGCTGGCCTTGTCGAGAAAGATGCCCATCGCGCTGTCGCCGCCCGCCACAGTCCCGGTCAGCGACAACTGCAACGGTTCCGCCTCCTGGGGCTTCTCGGCCGGTGGGGGCGGAGGTGGAGGCGGAGCAGCGTTTGCAACAGCCGGCGCCGGCGCGCGACGGCTGGGAGTAAACAGCGGGCGCTCCCTGGTCGCGGTCAGCTCGCGCAGTGGAATCGCCCAAAGCGGGTTGCCACGGATCGTGCGTTCGACGATCGCCGGCGGCGCGTTATTCAAAGCAGGAGCAATGTTTGGCGCGGCCTGTCGGGGAGCTTCGCGCTCCGCGGGCGGATCCGTGACAATTAGAGATGTCGCCGCCTGACCGTCGATGACGATCACGCAGACCAGCGCGGCGATCAGGAAAATTTGCTGCCTTCGCATCATCGCTATTTGGCTCGCTGCCATTGCCCTGAGACCGAGATCAGCACCCGCATCTTGCCGACCTTTTCGTTTGTTGCACCCGACGGCGCCTGGACAACCAGCTGGTCGATGAACAGAAACGGCATACCCGCCTCTACATCATAGAGCAGTGGCTGCAAAGAGGGACCGTCCAATTCGCAACTGGCGGTGACGCTGATAAATCCGGGCTTCGATGGTGAAGCCTGGAGATCGACCTGGGAGGAGAGAATGTTACCGCCGGCCCGCGTAATCGCGCCGGTCAATCGTTGCAACAGGGCCGCGCCCGCGACCGAAATGGTCGAACCTTCGAGAAACGGTGATCCCGCAGGTACAGAAACTTCAGTCGCACCCGCACCGCCAGCACGCGCGGGGTTGCGTCCTTGCACTTGCCGCAGAATGTCCTGCGCGGCGGACCATGCATCTCGCCGGTCGCTCAAATCAAGAAGCGTGGTCGCCACAATGAAGATGGAAAGCCCGACCAGCGCGGGATAGAGCACGACCGCGACCCAAGGTGCCCGCCCTATCAGTTGCCCGGCGCGTTGTGCGACTGTCATGGTCCCGGTCCGAAATGAGGCTTGATTTTCGCTTCGATGTGGAAGCGCTCCGCCGGGTCACTCGGCGCCCGGGTGGTCGGTGCAAAAAAGGACGCGTGCATGAAGTGTGGCGATTGCTCCAAAAGCTGAATCAGCGAAGGTGCGTCGCGGGTGATGCCGATCACCTGAACCTTGTCGCCCTCGATGCGCAATTCGGTCGCGTAGGTGTGATCGGGCAGCAGCGCTGATAATGCCTCAAGCACGATGACGCTCGACGGCGACGACTGCTTGCGGCGCTCGATTAATTCGGCGGCCGAGCTGGCCGGCCCGGCCGTGCCGGTCCGCATCTTTGTGCGGCGTTCCGTAACCTGCCGCTGGGTCTGCTGCGCCTGATCATCGTAGTAAGGTGCGAGGAACCCCGAGGTCAGCATCGCGCCAAGCGCTGCAATTCCGGATACGGCGAATATCACGGTCAGGATCTGCCGTATCCGGCCGAGTTGAACGTTGGCGCGGTCACGGTGCGAGTAGACCGTGAGTGCGACCGGGTCCGGCCCGGGTGTGGTCGTCGCCACCTCGATTGCCGCGGCCCCGACATCCGCGATGGCCCCGATCAGCGGAGCAACCGCTGCACGGGCGGTTGCGGCTACCGTCATCGTGATACGATCACCAGCAATGGCGACTGGCGAGGTCCATTTGTAGAGCGCCTCGCCCGCAGTCCACGGTGTCAGCCGATCGATCTGCGAACGGACAATGCCATCCAGGAATTCGCTGGCGCGCTTTGGGAGATCGAGCGGTCGAAACAGAAAGCGAGATGGCTGAAGCACGATTTCGACGCGGCTGCCGCGAAGCTGCGGTAACCACTCCTGCGGCAACTCGCATTCCTGGGACCCGGCGGTGAATCGAAACGGCGGCGCCGCGGGCTCGGCCGCCTCGCCGTCGGTGACCGCGATCGAAAGCACGCCTTCGTCCCGTTCGAGGATGCGCACGTTTCGGATCGGCTGGAAGCGATCCAGCAAGGGTCGCGCCGAACGAGCGACGGCGTCAATCCAGACGCCGAACGCGTCGACTATGTCGCCAAGCGTGCTCATAACCCACCCGATCGCACCGCATCGGCGGTCGCACTATCAGTCTTCCATGACAGCACGCCATACGGTCTCGCATCGTTCGGGCCCAATAGCAGGATCACCGCTTCTGACATTTGGCGGCGTCCCGAATCTGCCACAAGTCGCATGCGAACCCGGTACGCGTCGCTTCCCTGCGTCGTCGCCCCGGACTGCTTGTCGCCGAGGGAGCGGGCCAAAAAATTCGGGTCAGGCGACCCGGCCTCGCGCGCGGTCAGGAACGCGTTCAGACGCGCCGGGGACATCTCGGGCAAAGCCGCGATGACCTCGGGCGCAGCGTCGAGGACGTTGACGTCGCGGCGGCCGCTGAAGATCGTTACAAATGGAGCGGCGCGCGCGACCAGCGCGGGCGGCAGCCCGGCGACGAGCGACAACTCCTCGACGTGATTGAATGGCGCTCGGCGTGGCGGGTAAGACAGTCCCGCGGCGCGATAAAGCGCCTCCTCGCCGTCGGGCGCGCCGGGCTTTGCCAGCGTCCGCCATGCGATCACGCGGTCGGCGTAGCCCTCCGCGTCGCGCGATTGGGCGCCGAGCGCCGCGAACAGGCCGGCGATCAGCGCCCTGGGCGCGGAATTGAGATCAACGCGCGCCGCTTCCGAGAGGAATTCAATCTCCACGTTGGTTCGCGCCAGGCGGAAACGAAACGCGCCGCGCGTCGGCCGCCGACCGTTTGGTGTGGGCATCGACAATCGATACGTCGTCAGCTCCAGCCCCGCCGTAATGAGCGCGTCGGTCTGCAACGTCTCCTCGAGCGGCGCAAGAGCATGGGCGGATTGCGCTACGTAGAGAGACGCTATCGATGCCAGCGTCGCGAGCGCCAGCAGGATCCACAATGCGGCGACGATGATGAAGCCGCCGCTGGCGCGCAGCTGTCGATGTGGTCCGGTGCGCCCCCTCATCTTTCTGTCCTCGCCTCGCCGGCCGGCGGTGAGGGTGGCGCATCCGTCTGCTCCGGCTCGGGCGCGGCGAGCGTGATGTGGGTACGCACCACGGTCGAAATGGGGAGAAGACGCTGCGTGAAGACATCAAGAACGTTCAGCCGGATCGCCCGCGGCAGCGAATCGCGCCACGAGTTCTTCCAGACGCCATCCAACCCGGCGTAGGCGAATACAATATGATAGGGCTCACGAAGCAGGACAACCGGATCGGCGAAGGCGACCCGGTTCGCGAGCATGGCGCTGTCGCCGGCGAGCGGAGTAAACGGCGCCCGCGTGCGCACCAGCGCCCGGCCGAGGCTGTTGGCCGCCTCGGAGTAGCGCACGTAGTCGAGGCCGACGCGATCGTTCGGCCCCAGCGTCAAGCGCACGAAGCTGACGCCGGACTCGTCACCTTCGAACAGAGGCTTACCGGGCTCACGGGCCGACACAAATTCGGCCGCACCAAGATCGAGAGCGAGGCGGTCGAGAGCAGTCGCGAGCTGCTCGTTGCGCTGCACGCGCAATAATCCACGGCTCCAGTTCGGCAGCCACTGGGCTGTCACGATCGCAAGGACCCCAATGATGATGCCCATGAGAGCCACGGCAACGAGCGCCTCCAGCATGGTGAAGCCGGCGGCCGTGCTCCCCAATCGGGTGCGAGCGCGCCTCATCCGGGGGGTCTCTTCACCAGCTGAATGGTTTCGACGGAAGAAACGGCGCCCGAAGGAGCGCGCACCTGAACGACAACCCTTAGCGGAATCCAGATCGAGGATGTTTCGATCGGGTCCTGTTCGACGAATGGAAAGATCGCGGCGCGCCACGCGAAGCCGGCAGCGTTGCCCGACTGCTCAGTGCCAGCCCACTGTTCGGCGGGAGGCACAGTGACCGAGACCAGCCTGAGCGCTTCACTGAGCGCAACGCGCTGCTCCAGAGTCCGAGTCCCAGTTCGGGCGACGGCAATCAGGGAGCCGATCGAGGCCAGAACAGTAGCCACGACGGCGAGCGCCACGACCGCCTCGATCATGGTGAACCCCGCCTCGTGCGCCCGCCTAGATCGCGTTACGCGGAACAATCTCGACTACTCCCGTGAGCCAATTCACCCTGATCTCGAAGCCGCTGCCAAAACGGACCAGCCTGATCACTCCGCCGCAGGACATTCCGTTGGCAAAGAAGCTGATGGTGGACAGCGCCGTACGTCCATTGCATCGCTCCGGCAGCAGCGTCTCGAACACGACATCCTCCGGAACCTGCACGACCCGCCCTCCCGCACCGGACCTGACCACTCGCCCCCGCGCGTCGACCTGTGCCGACACCCCAGCTCGCAGGTACATCGCCGCATTGCGGTCTGCCTTCAGCAGGGTCGCGACCTCGGCCGCGTAAGCCTCAAGACGCGAACGCGTGGTGCCGCCCGGCGCCCGCGGCAGCAGGATGCCTGCAAGCAACGCCACGATCGCGACGACGCACACCATCTCCAGCAGGGTAAAGCCTGCCTCGTGCCCGCGGTCAGTTCTGATCCGAGGCGAGGTCCGCAGCGACGCCCGAGCCGCCCTCTTGACCATCCGCACCCAAAGACCGGATTTCATATGCGCTCCGCTCCCCCGGCACCCGATACACATAAGCATTGCCCCACGGATCGGCCGGTATCTTGCCACCCTTGACGTAGGGGCCGTTCCAGGCCGCTATCCCGCTCACCGGACGCACCAGTGCCTCGAGCCCTTCGGCCCCGGTCGGATATCTTCCCGCATCGAGATAGAAGAGATCGAGCGCCGCCGAAAAACTCTGGATCTGAATCTTCGCGCTCTTGACCCGCGAGTCGCTGAGATAGTTCAGCACCCGCGGACCGACCAGCGCCATGATCAGGCCGATGATGGTGATCACGACCAGCATTTCGACCAGCGTAAAGCCGCCCTGCCGGTCACGCGCCTTTGCGCGCCGGGCCTTCCGGCGGCTTCCTCTCGCAATTTTCAATATTCCGGCTTTCATGTTCACCCTACCACTTGACTGACCGACAATAGCGCCGTCATGACCGACACGATCAATCCGCCCACGACAATGCTGATCGTCACGATGGCGGCAGGCCCGATCACCGCAACGACGCGGTCGAGCTGACGCTGCAGCTTCGCCTCGTAGAATTCGGCCACCCTGCCAGCCAGCGTTGCGAGCTGGCCGGTCTCTTCGCCCAGACGCAACATGCGCACCGCCATCGCCGGCAGAGCAGCGGAGGCCGCCAGCGCGTCGGACAGCTTGCCACCGTGCCGCACGCGATCGGACATTGCGGACCAGACATCCACGCGTCCGGTCCCGGCCATGATGTCGATCAGGATCCGCAACGTCGCCGTCAGCGTGACGCCGCTGCCCAGCAGAATACTGAGATTGCGGCAGAACAGCCCGGCGCGATGAAACTCGAGTATCGAAGAGATGACCGGCAGACGCGAGAGCTGCGTCATGACCCCCGAGCGCACCGCAGGGCGCCGCCAAAGGAACAAGGCCGATGCAAGCGAGGCGATAAGGAAGATGGCAAGCTCCAGACCGTGGTTTCTCAACAGGTCGGACAGCGCGAGAAAGAACTCGATGAGGGAGTCCGTCTTTGCATTGAAGTCGCGCAGCACCGACGAAAACTGCGGCAGCACGAACACGACGAAGAACACCAGCACGGCGCCCGCAGCCAGGAGAACGAAGCCGGGATAGTGGAGTGCATCGGTGACCTTGCGGCGCAGCGCTTCGGCACGGGTGCGCTCGAGCCCAAGCGTCTCCAGAATCTGATCGAGCGTTCCGGACATCTCGCCGACCTTGACCAAAGCCACGTACATCGCCGGAAACAGCGAGGGATGACGTGCGATCGCATCGGCCAGGCTGTCTCCCGACAGGATCGCCGCCCTGATTTTTCGGATCACCGGCCGCAGCCGCCCGACGTCCACGTCGGTCGCAAGCAGTTCGAGAGCATCGTCGAGCCGCGCACCCGCCTTGAGGAGCAAGGACAGGTCGCGCGTAAAGATCGTCACATCCTCGGGCCGGGGACTCGACAGTGAAAACGAGAGGATTGCGCTGCGGCCGGAGGAGGCGCCCTCCGCGACCGTCTCGATCGGCATCAGCCCGAGATATTCGATCCGCAGCGCCACTTCCGCGGCATTCTGCGCCGTGATCGTACCATCGACGATGTCGCCGTTCTGTGTCAGCGCGCGGTAGCGGAAATTCAGCATGGGATCACCGTACGGTCGTCACGCGCAGAACTTCGGCTGCCGATGTCGTACCGGCCCGACACTTCGCCCGGCCGTCATCAATCATCGTGGTCATGCCGTTCTTCACGGCAACCTGGTCTATCGTCGCCCAGTCGGACTCGGAGTCGACAAGCCGCCGAATGTCCTCGGTCATTTCCAGCACTTCGAACACGCCGCAGCGGCCGCGATAGCCGGTCCCGCTGCAGCGTTCGCATCCTATCGGCTCGAAGATGGTCTCCCCGACCGCAAGTCCGAGCGCCGCGTAACGCGGGTCGCGTGCAAAATCCGCCTCGGTCAGGGCGCGACAAGTCTTACAGCGGTCGCATAACTGCCGGACCAGCCGCTGCGCGACCACCGCTCGCAGGGTCGAGCGGAGAAGGAAGGCTTCGACGCCGAGATCGAGCAGTCGCGGAATGGCGGCCGATGCGGTCTCGGTGTGCAGTGTGGTCAGGACGAGATGGCCCGTTAGCGCAGCGTGAATGGCGATGTGCGCCGTTTCCGAGTCGCGGATTTCGCCGACCATGATCACATCAGGGTCCTGGCGCACGAACGATCGCAGGGCCGCGGCGAACGTCAATCCGACGGAGGGCTTCGCCTGGGATTGGCAGATGCCCGCGATCTCGTATTCCACCGGATCCTCGATCGTCAGGATCTTGCGGGTCGGCTCGTTGAGAATGGACAGCACCGTAGCGAGCGTTGTCGTCTTGCCGCTTCCCGTCGGTCCGGTCACGACAATCATGCCGTGCGGCAGGGCCAGCATCCGTCGCAGCGCGCTGTCGTCCTTGGGCGAAAATCCCAGTTTCTCAACCGCAAGCAGGCCGCGGTCCTTCGAGAGAAGACGGATGACGGCGGATTCGCCGTGCTGGGTCGGCATGAGCGCGACGCGGGCATCGATCTCGGTTTTGCCGACGCGGACACGCGCGGCACCATCCTGCGGCAGCCGCCGTTCCGCGATGTTGAGGCCCGCCAGTATCTTGATGCGCGAGATAACT